>JGI26524J50256_1000659_pt1 | contig 42593 bp, 37 predicted proteins | sample ThiBio_inoc_plan_FD_50256 | JGI IMG/M metagenome (IMG submission 50256) | reverse complement strand
AAGCGATGCCAACGGCGGTAGTCCAGCGCACGGGCCAACTGGTCGATCAGGCTTCCTCCGGGGCCGGCAGTATCGGCATCCGACCGAGCTCGCTCCATGGCGATCTGTTCCTGAAGCATGACGCCCACGACCCGCCGGTCCTCCGTTGACCACATATCCGAACTGCTGTTGAGCAAACGCTCGCGCGCAACACCCAATCCAGCTGGAGCCCCTTCTTCGGCGGTCAGCGGTTGCCATTGCAGCCGATAGCGCACGCCCGTGGAAGTCGGGCGCTTGTGCAGCTCTTCATTGATGGCGTTGACCTGCTTGTCTGCAGCTCGCATGAGGCGCTGGATTTCGGCCGCGATCTCGGCTTGCAAGTGGTTCTCCAGAACTTCCCGCTCCTTGGCGGAAAGCAACTCGGTGCGCTGGGCGATGTCATCGGCCAGTCGGGCGGCCAGGGTGTCGGGACGCTCAGGCCGGTTCTGATACATGACGTGTACCGAGAAGCCCCAGTCGTTGGGCTCGGAGGTGGCCTGGTGGCCCAATGCGCTCAGCGCACGCTGCAGCTCGGTCAGGTCTTCAGCCACTTGACGCTGGATACGTCCCCAGGCGGTGTCATCGTCCGGTACCTGGGCAAGTGCCTGCTCTGCCCGTCTAGCCAGATTCAGTGCGGGGTCGATGGTCCAGGGAGCTGCTTGATCTGGGATCGGAAAATCCGGTAGCGCGGAAGCCAGCAGACTGCTGTCAGCGAAGTGCTGGAGCCGCTGAATGGCTTGGGCGCGAACGACGGTGCGCTCGTCCAACAGCCTTTCTGCGCTCTTCGCCTGTGTGCCGGCGACGGCGCGTGTTTCGCTGGCTTTCGTGAGCTTGGTCTGACTGATGCCTTCAACGCTGTCAGCGCCTCTCACTTCGTTCGCCGCAGCAGTGAGCTGCAGGCGGAGGGATTCGACTTTCGTGCCGACGGAGCTTTGGAGGACGTCGTAGCGCGTCTTGGCCTTCTCAGCCCGCTCGTCGGCACTGGCCAGCTCTTCTTCCCGTTCCATCACAGCGCCGCGCGCTTCTTCCTCCCGCTCCTGCTGTTGGAGATGATCAGGTCCGGCGCTGCACCATTCACGCGCGGCCTGCGTCACTTGCTGATGGGCATCGGCGAACCGGTCCAGTGCATCCGACACGGGCGACAAGTCGTCGAGTGCACTCGGCAATTGAAGGTCAGCGGCGTCGCGTTCCACGGCGTCGCGTGCTGCCTGTAGTTCTGACTCTGCGGTTCTGCATTGGCTATCGGCGGCATCAAGGCGTTTGCCGGCCAGCAGGACGTCGCGTGCTGCGCTGGCGGCCGCCTGGATTGCCTTGTGAAGCGGGCTATCCGAAGGCGCTTCGTTCCATTCGCGTTCCGCGCTGCGGCGGGCCGCCGCCAAGTCTTCGATCTCTTGCACCAGCCGTGCATCTTCCTCGTCGATTGCCAGGAGCCGTGTGGCGATCTCTTCAAGGCGGCGCTGCCGCGCGCGCGCCCGGGCGGTGTGGCCGATGTAGACGGCCTCGGGTTTTCTCCAAGCTCCCGCCAATGCGCCGAGGCGGTACCGGCCGTCGGTTCCAATCCACGATTCAGCCTCGCCGGAATCGTTCGAGCCGCATGCGACCGTCGCGAGGATGTCAGCCACGAGATCGGATGTAACACTGCCGTCGTCGGGCACGACCGCCTGAAGCACTTTGGCCAGGCTGTCGGTAGTCACAAAAGACCGTTGTACCCATACGTTGTCCAGCAGCGGCGTGCCGTCAGCGTGCGTCAAGACTCCATCGGGCGAGAGCCATGCATCGAGCAGACCTGAGGCTTCGAGCGCCGCTTCCAGACCGGCGCGTTCTCCCGTTTCCACATGGGGCAGAAAGTCGACCAGTTGCCAGAGTGGCGCGCCAGCTCGCTCATCCCGGACACCCGGCATGCGCGTGGCCGGCGGCGGCGGCGCCGCATCGTGGCCGGCCGCCAGCCGATCTCTCTCCCCGGCGAGCTCGGCGCGTTCCCGCTTCAGATCGCCCCCTCGGTTTTCCAATGTGAGCTGCTTACCCGCGTGCCGCAGGGCGGCCTGCCGATAGGCCTCCGTCAAAACCGCATAGATCGGGTTGAGACCATCGGGCAAGGCAACCCATGTGGAGAGCTGTTCCAGTGGCTCCACGACGTCGAAGCGAAGCTGCACGAGGCGGGCGCAATGGGCGGACCATGCGTTTGCCAATTCGTTGCCTGCACTCTCTGCTTCCTGATCGGCAATGGCACGAGATTCAGCCAGTTCTTCCAGTTCTGCCTGCCGGTCGCGTTGCGTGGATTGCGCTGTCTGTAGCGCCGTTTGCTTGTTCGCTGCGGCGACGTGACGTTGTTCGAGATGGCGGATGCTCTCGCGCCGTTTGCTCGCAGCGTCCCGCAGCAGAGCTGCCGCAACTGCGATCTGCGCGATCGAAAACTGTGCCAGATCCTCCAGCGCCAGCGCAGCGAGCGGGTTGTCCACGAGCGCAGCGTCAGTGCCGGCCAGCGTAGCTTCCGAAGCGCACCGGGCGCGCGCGGCCAGCAGATCGCTCTTCGCCGCCTCAAAGCGCTGGTTCGAGCGACGACTGCGTTCTTCTTCACGACTCAGGGCTTGCCGCGCACTGTCACGTTGCCGGAGGGCTGTCTTCGCTTCCTCTTGCCGCTCCGACGCATCCTTCTCGGCCTGGCTCAGGCGGTTGGCGTCCTGATTGGCAGGATCGCTTTGGAGCGTTTCCAGTCGTTCCCGGGTAGTAATCAGACGCCGCTTCGCATGCTCGTGGTCGGTGATGGCTTGGGCCTCGTCGGCCTGAGCGGTCACCAGTGCCGCACTCGCCTTGTTGCGGTCCTCACTGGCGTTGTCAAAACCGGTCTGAGCCTGTCGCAGCTCTCTCGCTTGTCGGCGCGTCAGCGTGCCCGCGTATGTCCGGTACCGCTGCTCGAAATGCTGAACTGCGCGTTCCAGTTGGCGTGTTTCGTCCAGCTGGATGCGATCTTCTTCCAACTGGTTCAGCGCTTCGGCAACGTCGCCGAGCAGCTCCGTCGGCAACGGCGGGAGCGCCTCGGTGAGCGCATGGGACAGGCCCGCTTCGTCGGGCTTCTTCGACAACTGGGGCTGGCGCAACTGAATCAAGGTATCCATCAGCGCTTCATAGCGCTTGGTACCCAGTTGGAACAAGCGCTCGTCGACAGCTCGGCGATAGCTATGGGCATTCTCGAAGATCTTGCCCCGCCCCTGTGCTTCAACCGTATCGCGCAGACGTTCTCGGGTGAGAACCACTCGCTGTTCGCTGGTCAGCCAGATGTCTTGGCCGATGCGGGGGTCTTCGCCTGCCGCAGCCCCTTCGAGGATGAAGAACCAGCTCTCCACCTGCGTCTTGCCCGTGGCTGCGGACAGGCCTGCTCCCAGCGTGAGGTAGCGGTGCGTGCCGTCCGCCATTCGGCGACCGAATTCGATCCAGGTGTAGCCGATGCGGCGTTGATAGCCGCTCATCAGCAGGTTCCAAGCCATCTTCTTGCCGTTGTCGCCATCTGGCTCGATCCGCGAGGGTCGAAGATTCGCATCGAAGAGAAACGGCAAGGTCAGCGAAAGCACCTTGGACTTACCTGTGCCGTTGTTTCCGCGCAGGAGCAAATGGCCGTCCCTGAACCAGAACTCTTCACTGTCGTAGTGAAACAGCTCAACCAGGCCCAGCCGGAGAGGCTGCCAGCGCTCACGCAGCGGCTCCGGCAGCGCTGGACGCAGCGATGAGGGCGAATCAAAGAGTGCGTCTGTCATGCGTCGAAGAGCGTATCTGCTGAGCCCTTGCGCACGGACTGCGTGGCAGGCAGGTGGATCTGGGTTTCACCGATGGCGAATCGAGCGATGGCCGCGAGTGGGCGGATCTGGCCATTCTGATGCGCGATGAGTTGGAGTTTGTTCAGCCTGTCTAGCGCGATGCTGGCCAGTTCCTTCTCGGCGCCGGGCTCGCGTGCTGACTTGCGCCAGTAGCGTCCATACTGGTCCACCGCGCCCCGCAAGAACGCTGCGATGGCCTCGTCCGTAGTGACCGGAGAGGCTTGCGCATCCCGCAATCGCTGAGCGAGATGTTCCGCGACCAGCAACGTAGCATGGGCCTCGGTACCTTCCGCAGGCATGGAGATGTCGGTCAACTGCCCGGATTCGTCGGTCAGTGCCAGCCCTTCAGCGCGTTGCTCTGCAACCAGGCCGGCCGCGTCGCAAAGCCGTCCTGCCATGGCACCACGCTGGTTGATGAAATAGGCTTGCGTGTCCGCGTCCAGGGAGGCGGTGTAGATCACTGGGTCATCCAGCAGTCGGCGTGCAAGGTGGTGGCGCAGTGCATCCCGGCGTCCTTGTTCGCTATCGGCCGCATGCTCGACCGCCAATGATCGCAGTCTGTCCTCGAAATCGACCGGCACGTCTTCCAGCCGCCACGTGGACGGTCCACGCACGGCCGCGAGCATGCCGGCCAACATGCGGCGTTGCACGTCGTAGAGCGCATCGTGCTGGGCAGCGCGGTGGTCGTGAATGAAGCTTTCCTCGTCCCCCGCCACGCGTTGCAGCACACCGTGTTCAAGCAGAGTCCTGCAGACAGCGACGAGATCCCGGCGATCCGCAGAACTGCGCAACGCGAACTCGAACCCGCGTGAAGTCAAGGTGGTCTCCGCTGCCCACAGCACCACGCGCTCGCCCAGCAACTGAAGCGTGATCTGCGGATCGGCCCGTTCGAGCACAGCGCAGGCCAGGCAGAGCAGGACATAACGGCGTTTGTCGTAGGCCGGCAGACCTCGTGTGTCGTCGGTCAGGTTCGCCGGCCGTTTGAACAGTCGGGCACCTTCGCGCTCGACATGCAGGGGCCAGCCGGCTTCCCGCGCAAACCAGTCGCGCAGTCGTTCGGCTTGGCGCCTGACGGCGGGGAAATCCTCGTTGCCAGGCGCCATCAGTGGGCGCATCAGAAGGGCGCGGACGCCGCGGCCGAACTCGTCTTGCTGCTGCGCCTTCTGGAGTTCTCCCAGACGTTGGCTGTCTTGGCGGGGTGGCGGGCGTGTACTCATATTGGCGCCTGCGTGAAGGCGATTGTGAGCAGGTGGTCTCTGCCCGAGAAGATGCCCGCCGGCGTGCAGATTCGGGCTTGGCTATCGCCATCCAACGGTTCCATGCGGATCTGCAGCAATCCATCCCCGGTTTGACGCTCCACGGTCTGCTCCGGGCTTGACTGTTCTGCCAAGGCTTCGCCGAGCAAGCTCAGGAACAGGCCGAACGCGTGCGTGTCCAGATCGCCCAGCTCTGACAGTCGAGTGGCGCGACCGCTGGCCAGCCGTTGGCGCGCGGCATCGACCTGGCGTGATTCCTCGGCGAGCTGCTGCGCCATCAGCGCGCGTTCGGCGCTGCGATCGCGCACACGTGACAGCGCACCTCGCGGTGCCGCTTCCCCATACTCCCGCAGGCGCGGGCTGATCTGCAGCGGTGGCGCATCCGCCCAGGAGGTGTTGGGTGGCAGATCCTCTTCCGCCTGCGGGTTAAGCGAGAAGTGACGTGCCGGTTGGAGCGCGAAGGCAGCACGTGCCAGGCGGTGTGCCTGTCCCTCGGTGTCGCAGGCGGCAAACCATTGAGCCAATGTTCGGAAATCCGCCGAGCGATCGCTGCGCCCGCTGCGCCGTTCGTTCATGGCGGCGATCGCGCCCAGCAATTGCGGAATGGCAGCACGCGCCCGTGCGCGCAGCAGTTCTGCCTGGGGCGGTTCGGCGCCCGTCGCCAGGAACCAGCCTCGAAGTCCTTTCCACCGTTCTCGCCATGCGCGCCATCGACGCATCTCTTCGTCTGTCCGGTCTTGCACATCGCCAGGCGCCGTGTCGCGCGCCTCGCGCGCCGCAATCTGAAGAAAGACTGCGTCTATCCGCGATGAAAGGTATTCAATGAGTTGGGCGATGCCGTCCGAGCGTCGCACCAGGTCGCTCATGAAGCGCTCCAGGTAGTCGATCAGGCGCCGCTTGTAGGCGATGACCGTACTGGCTTCGGCCTGCTGGAGCTCCAGGCTGCGCGCCACGCCCGCCATGAACGCCTGAGCGTTTTCGGCCAAGTCCTCAAACACGCGAACCAGGTCTCGCAAAATCTCATGCATTTTGGCGACATCCGCTCCCTCAGCCGAAGCCGATTCGTCGATGAGGTGCCGTAGCGACTGAAGACCATTGGCGATGTCCTCCAGTGCGACGGTCTGCAGTTGGGCTCGGCGCCGCAAGGTCTGAAAAAAGACGGACAAGCCTGCTTCCGCGGCTTCACCGCCATGGGATAGGCGATAGAGAAAGCGCGCACGATAGAAGTCACTTAGCGACGATACGCGCGCGGTGTCGGGCTGCGATTCCAGATTGCCCCAGACGGCCAACTGAGCCAGAGCGCCGTTGACTTCCTCGATGCGTGGAGAAGGGGCGGACCAATCAGCCTCTGCCAGCACCTCGTCAGGACGCAATTGGAGCCGGTACTGCCGTTTGGCTGCCGCGAAGACGTCCATGATGCAACGGTAGAACGCAGCCTTCTCCACATTCAGGTGCTGGAAAAGCTCTGCTGCCGTAGTCGTCTTCTGCATTGGACTTGCTCCTCCCTGTAAGTGCGTCGTGGGAACTGTTGTTATAAATAGTAACCGCGATTTTGAGAGCGCCATCTGAAAGGGTTCTGCATGCCAACAGCCAGAGAGACGTTCGACAGTTCCATCAGGGATGCTGTGGAACTACTCGATCACTTCAACTCCATCAACATTCTTCCGCCACCGCCGAATGCGGAGGTATTGAAGCGAGCGGGGCTCATCATGGCTTGCACTGCATGGGAGACCTATGTGGAAGACAGGGTGCAGGAAGCCGTGCAACAACGACTGGGCGAAGGCAACGACAGCTTCCAGAATCGATTCGTGCTGCGTCATCTGCAGATGACGCTCAAGCAGTTCAACAATCCCAATACCGAGAAAACCTGCAAGTTGTTCTCCGACTACCTGGGTGTCGATGTGTCGGCAGGTTGGCAGTGGAACAACTACGACAGCGCCCGCGTTCGCCTGGAACTCGACGCACTAATCAAGAAGCGTGGCGAAGCGGTGCATCGCTCGAAAGCCCCGAACGCCGCGGTGCCCGCGGCTCACCTCATCCGCAAGGACGAACTGGAGAAGGCCATCAGGTTCTTGAAAAGCCTTGTAGAAGCGACGGAGGCAGCTACGAAGGCTTGACCGGTCAGTACCAGCTCATTGGCAGCGCGGATACCCACGCAGTCACGCAGCAGGTGCTGAGCTGATCGTGTCAGCGCCAAACCAACCTGCAAGAGTGGCGAGCGCCTGTGGCGACAACTGCTGGGTGAACAGCAGCGTGAGCCGAGTCTTGGGCCTTGAGCAGGCAACGTAGAACAAATTTCGATTGCGTTCGTACGCGGCTTCCTTTGCCGCAGGCACAGCCTGCGCGCCAGCAAGTTCCAGCATCTCGCCGAAGTTGTACTGATTCCAACCGCGACCGACCACCACAAGCACATTCTCAAACTCGGCGCCTTTAACTCCATGCTTTGTCTCAAAGGGCGAATGGCCATCGAGGTATTTACGAAGTGCCTTGATCTCCGCATAGGGAACCGCTCGGAGTTTCTCGAGTTCTTCCAGAGCAGGGGGTATCTCTTCACCTGCCGCCGTGTCGAAAGCACGCAACTCGCGCTCACGTTTTTCGACGGCTTCCGGGAGTCTTGGCCGCCTCAGCGCGTGCAGGTGGTCGATGATCTGGCCGACCGTACCGGTTTCCCGCAGTGCGATCAGCTGCGTCATGGCGGTGTTCCACAATGCCTTATCGGCATGGCTGCGTATCAACGGCGTTCCACCGCCGAGTGCTTCGAACATGGCGCCGAACTTGCGCGCCATGAATGCGTCGCACGCGGGCTCGAGTTGATCCACAAAAAATGCGATGTGTGCATGTTCCTTCTTCGTGAAGGCTTCGTTGTAGCGAAACGTGGTGGGAAGGGACGAATAGCCCTGCTCGCTCGCCAATAGCCGATGCGTCAGCATCAGAATCTTCGTGTTATAAGAGGACAAATCCCATCCGTCTTGCTCCAGTGTGGCTTTGACACGCACAAGAGTTTCATGACCGACATCAGAAGGCAGATCACCTGCCCAATGCGCCCCCTTCTGACGCTGACCTTGCCAGGCGTTTGTATGGAACACACGAACCTGCCCGACCGCTTCGGGATCTTTGACGAACTGCTTGAGCTCCGGCCGCATGCGGTTGAGGCAGTCGACCACGATCCTGACCGACCGGAAGTTGGCTTCTTTGCCAATTTCGGTCACGGCCGCATGCTCGAGCTTGCCGCACCCGCCACCGTAAATTTTCTGCCAGTGATCACCAAAGAAACCGAACAATGGTGCTTCGGATTGACCGAGGAAATGGGTCTTGATCGCCTCAACCCAATCGTTGTCGGTATCTTGGTATTCGTCGACCAGGATGATCGGAAAGCGGTCAGCGATCATGCGACGGAACTTCGAATGCTCCATCAACGAGATCGTCAGAGGAAGCACGTCATCATGATGCAAAGAAGCGCGATCATCACGGACGGATCGGTATCCGAGGCTGTACTCGATGGCGCGACTCCCTAAGCTGCCACCGGCTTCCTCTATGCGATCCTTCCACGCAGGAAGAGATTCGACCAAGGCTCGGAGCGGCTTCTGGAAGCCGCTGATAAGTGACCAACAGAAGGCATGATTGGTCTCGCAAAAAATCAGCGGACTTCGATCCGTGCGCGCGGCAATCTCATCCTTGGCGACATTGGTGAACGTGATGCACGCGATCTGCTGACTTCGCTTGGGTAGCGTTTGCCCATCGCGCGCCATCAAGAACTGCAGGGCCTTGATCAAGGAATAGGTTTTGCCGGCACCCGCGCCCGCTTCCAGGCGAAAGCTCTTGCCGGCATCTAGACATGCATACATGGCCTCCAGGGCGCGCCGGCTGGCGGCTTCTGCGGTGGACTCGACCTCAGCCATCGACCGCTCCATCTGCGGAAGCTGCGGCCGCTTCCACGGCCAGTGCCAGTACTGGGTCGGGTACAGGCGCCTCGCCGGCGGCCAGCCAGCGAACACCGCCAAGGATGTACGTCGGCGCAGTCCATCCGGTCTCCGCGATCGCATGCTTCAATGCAAATTCGGACTTCTTCAGATCATCGGCCTTGCCTCGGGCTTGCATCTCCAACTCCTGCGGCGTCTTGCCGTTCAGCCCGAACATCACCGGATTTGCAAGAATGAAAGCATCCTCGAAAGTTCTCCCGCAGGGGCCGCCCTTTGTCTCAGCGCATTGGTAGGTAATGCGGTTTCGTGAATTCACCTTCTCCGCATCGGACTTCGCAAGGAGACCGGCAAGCGTGAAAGGGTCGTCGTGGGAGAACCACGATTTCAAGCACGCATTGCTTGAATACGTTCCCTGATGGACCGCGCATGCCTTGCCCCCAGCCTTCTCGACTGCGTCCAGGTCAGTGACGATCAGACTTTGGAGTTCAAGGAACTGGAGCAAGTCGAAGAAGAGGTGCGCGTAGGCGCCCCCTACTTCCATCACCGTCATGTATTGGCTGGACAACTTCGGACTGTCAGGCTCGGCTGTTTCCAGTTTCTTGATGATGACCGGAAGCAACAGCCGTTCGCTCAACCCTTCTACCAGCACAGCCTTGTCGGCGAAAAAAAGATCGCAACGCGTCAGCGTCATGTACTGGTGCAGAAACTTCTTCTCGGGCTCCGATGTTCCTTTCAGGCCCTTCCGTAAATCCTTGATCCTGGTCTGGCGGACACCTGCTGGTGCGCCAGGAACGCTTGTTCCAAGGAAGTATCGGATGCTCTCGAAGCCCGCCTCATTGGCAACATGCGACGAATGGGTCGACACGACGAATTGCACTGGCCACGGCGTCTTGTCCACCGTGCTGGCGACCAACTGCTGCGCAATCTTGGCCAACTGGCGGATAAAAACTTCCTGCATCTGCGGATGCAAGTGAGCCTCAGGCTCCTCGATGAAGATCAGGTGGACACCTGGCTCGGTCGCTTCCGCCCGAAATGCTTTGTAAAACCCGGCGAGCTGCAACAGGATGAAGATCAGGTTGCGCGCTCCCAACCCGTTGTAGGACTCAGGCAAGGTGATGCCGCTGTACCCTGCGTAACGGACCTTGGTGAAGTTGGACAACAGTTTGCGCACATCGAGGATGGTCTCCGTATGCAATTCCTGTCCACCAAGTCCGGGGTAACCGAAGCTCTGCAGGGCAGGCACCAAGCTTTTGAGTTGGCCACTGAAGTTCGTATCGATCTGCGTTTGGATATCCTGGACAGCGCTCTTCAGCGCTTCGGCGACCTGTTTGTCGGCGGCATCCGCTGCCGGCGATGAAGCCGTCGCGAACAGGCTCTCAACCGTCTTGGCAAGCACATCCGATTCACGCGACGTCACGTCATCCAAGCCGCGCTGGGCATTGATGAAGCCGGTCTTCACCAAGCCTCGCAGAGCGCCTGGTTGGAGCTGACGCCGGTTGTCAGTGTCATTGGGGTCTTCAGCCCAAATCTTGACGCCGAAGTCGCCAGGAATTCGCTCACGCAGGGCACGAAAGAATGCGATCCGTGTTTCGTCCGTTAGCGGCGTGGTCGGTTGATCCTCAAAGAAGCGTCCGAGCTGGCCGTCTTTCAGTTCGTAGCGCACCGCAACCAGTGCTTCTGCGCAGGCGGGGTCAAGATCGATCACGAAGGGGCTCAGGGGACCAAGCTGCGGCTGCGCCGGGTCATACTGAAACTTGAGTCGAAGCTCGATGGCAGGAATGAAGGCGCGGACGGCGTCGTCTTCTGCGCCGTTGTTTCTTGCTTCAAGGGCTGCACAGAAACCGTCATAGCAGGCGCTCGAGAAGTCCTCGAGCTGAAAGGCAGCTGTGCCATCTGCCATCAATCGGCGCATCACCTCGGAGAGGGATGTCTTGCCGCTGTTGTTTCGCCCAACGATGACGGTCGTCTGGTCTTCCAGGGCAAGCTCAACGCCGGCCAAAAGGCGAAAGTTCTTGATCTCCACATGATGGATGCGCATTTGTCTCCTTAGGTCGGCGTCGGCTCAAGGAAATAGCCGCCCGTTCTCATATACACATTCTCACACTTTGGCTATTCTGTAGCGGCGGCAGGAGCAGCACACATGCCAAAGATCGGCGGAACTCACCAAAGTTACTGGGATATCGCCCCTCGCACTAGAGCCCGGAACATGTCAAGGCGGAAAAGCACAAAGAGAGCAAGCCATGTGACCTTGTCTTCAAGATTGGGGCAAGGCAGTGCGTTCGCCCTCGCCGTCAGAGCTACGCGGTCGCCTCTTTCGAGAACTGTGTCCGCGCCAGATTTCGCAGCGCGGGGACTTCCTTGTCGAAGACTTTCTCCATTTTTCGCACGTGATCAACGAGCCAGTCGATCATGCTCGGCCAATTCTCTCGGTTATGCCCATCGAAAGGGGCGGCGCACTCAATGAGGGAAACCTTCTTGTCATCCATGCGCCGCCAGGAGAGCGCCCCACCGAATTCAGCTTCAAGTTGCTCACGGCGCGCGCAGAGGTGGTCAAACAGCGCCTTGTTTGCTTCCTTCGACCGTGTACCGAGCGCGAAGTCCACGCGTGCTTCGTCGCGGTTGAATATCATCGAGTAGTAGATGCCGCTCGCGCCTGAGCCGGCATTGAGCCAGTGATCCCGGCTCGGGCTCACATTGGCGTAGAGCGCCACATTTGCCGTGCGAAGTGCTTCAAGGGCCGCGTGCCAGAAGTCGGTGCGCAGTTGATGCCGGGTCGCTTGGCCGCGCTCCGACGACTGCTCTTCATCCTCTTTCTCCGAGATACCGATCATGAGTTCTTCGGCTTCGGGTAGCGGGATGACCTGCTCCATCGTGAGGAAGAGATCGTTGCCGTCCTTGAACGGTGTCGCCCGGAAACACTTCACGAAAACGCGATGCTTGAGGAGCCACAGGACCGTAGATGTCACTTCTTTACGGAACTGCGCAGCCACCATGATGAGGCGCTGATCGTTTCCAGGATTGAGCACCACTTCGGCAAACTCTTCCTGTCCGAGGAAGTCGCAAATGAGATTTCTCGCGTCCTTCCCCTGGCCGGATTTGTCGAGATACTTCTGGAAGATCTCTGCGATCTGCGATTTCGACAGCGTCGAGCAATACGACGCGTATTTGAGCGCCTGCCAAACAACGTCCTTCCCGGAGTCGTCCAGCTTGTTCTCGATGATGACCAGGCTTCCGTTCTTGTCGATGGCCAGCAAATCCAGCCGCTCGCGTGTGTCGTCGAAGCCGTCGAACTCTTTCTGGATGATCAGCAGTTCCTCCCCAAGCGCATCGGGCTGGTTTGCCAACCACTCCTGAAGATGATGCCGCTCCGTGAAACCAAGCTCCGAGAAGCTCACCTCTTTCAGCTTGATGATACGGTTCGATGCATGGTTGATTCGGAACATGTGGAACAGGCTGTTGGTTTAGTAGTCGTCGCGGGAATGCTGCAAGTGCTGACCCGGGAGAGTCGGTCACCGTCGATGGCTCGACGCCACGACGTAGCGATTGGGGGTTGAAAAAAATGTTCCCGGTGGGAGTGGCAACGTGGGCGTGCTGACGCCTCGCCATTCCTTGGTGCCCAGCTTCCACATGCCATCGATGGTGAGAAGGTAGGCGTGGGTTGCATCCTCCGCCAAACCGATGATTTCCTGGAAATCGCACTGATGCCCGGTGCGCAGGCTGTTCGGTGAGTGGTCGAACATTCCGACCCGGACATCCCAGAAGTCTCCCGCTGCCTGCGTTAAGCTGGCGACTTTCGTCTTGAAGGCTTCCAGGTCGATCTCCCAGTAGGTTCGAGCGGCCAGGATGATGGTCAAGGTCCCCTTGTGCTCGCCGACGAACTGCACACCAGGCAGCAGGCCGGCCATCAGCATTTCCTCGATCACAGGGATGATCCGGCTGTCGTGGTCATCGTCCCAGATGACAGCGAAGTCGTGGATGCGGGGTATGGACGTCGGCTTCTGTGTCACGTCGCGCGAGTCGATGGCGCGAAAGACCGAATAGTGACCGTAGTGGGAAACGACCGGATGTGCTTGGTCGTACAGACACTGCAGGAGTGTCGAATAGGCAGGCGTGATTTCAGCCATGGGCTCTCCAATTTCGTTGGCGATGGTTGTGGATTCCTCCACTGCCAAGCGGCTTTCGGCCACTCAGCGATTCGGCAATCAGCATATCACTGCGGCGTTTCCGTTGTCCTGGATGCAGAAACGACGAGCCGGGCCGCGCCGTACGTGCTGCGCGTCGAGTCGCCGATGGCGCCTCGCCCCTTCGGCTCCCATCGCCGATGCCTTCGCGGCGGTGCCGCTGCGCGCTGCGCTTGCCGATACGAGGTGGGCTATGGGTAGGCTGGCTTGCTGTTCCCTTCATCCTTGCACTCCGTTCTCGCGGTCAAGGTCTGCGCGTGCTGCGCACGCTGGCGTCCTGCCGGCCGTCTTCGAACCTGTGACAGCTGCGCTGCGGCGTGCCGGTTCCGGTCTCGGGCAATCCCGCCCGATCACTGGAGTTCGCCATGTCGCACGATCTGTTCTCTTCCCTCGATTCCTTCGTTGCCGTTTCCTCTGCTGCTTCTTCACTGCTCGTTCGTGATGTCGCGGGCGAGTACCGTCCTGCCGATGCCGACGAGGTGCTGCAGGCCGCGCAGCGGGTGCTGGCGGGCCGGGTACGTGGAGCCGAGGTGCTGACGTCGCCGGCCGTGGTCAAGGACTTCCTGCTGGCACGCCTGGGGAATCTGCCGCATGAGATCTTCGCGGTGGTTCATCTGGATGCGCAGCACCGGGTGCTCGACTACGTGGAGATGTTCCGGGGCACCGTGAGCCAGACATCGGTGTATCCGCGCGAGGTGGTGAAGGATGCGCTGAGCCGGAATTCAAGCGCTCTGCTGCTGCTGCACAACCATCCGAGTGGTTCGGCGGAGCCATCGCGGGCCGATGAGCATCTGACGCAGACGCTGAGATCGGCGGCGGCGCTGGTCGACGTACGCGTGCTGGATCACCTGATCGTGGCGGGCGACTCGGTCCTGTCCATGGCCGAGAAGGGGCTCATGTAGGCATCGAGGGCTTCGGCCCTCTTTGTTTTTTTCATCGTGCGCGCCATGCGCGCATGCCGAGTTCCGGGGATCAGCTTATGAGCACATCCCCGCCGCACCTTGCTTGGCGCTCTTGTCATGCGGCTGAAGAGCCATTGTCTGAACAGCCATACAGCAAGGTGCGCCGAGGTAAAGCAGGGGCGAGACGCCGAGCCGATCTCGCAGTGACGGCGGCGACCGATCATTTCATCGTCCTGCAGTTCTTGTATGTACGTGGCAGGCGTCATGTGCTGGACCGCATTCTGCCGGTCACAAGTCACTGGGTCTGCAGGCTACGGCCGTAGCCATTGGCAAGGCGCTGCGCCATCTCGGGAAAAAGGATGCCGAGCACGGCGTCATAGCGCGCAGGCCGCAGGTGCGTCTCGTCGCCGGCATCCACCTTGTCGATAATGCCTTGCCGCCAGGACGCATAGCGCTCGGCTTGCTTTGGAGTGAACCGGGTCTCCAATCCATAGGCCTTGACGGCCATGGGGTACAGCGTGTGCCATTGCTGGTAGCCGGGGCCGCTTTGCGTGATGGCGTTAAGCACTTGGTATCCCGTATCGAATGCATAGCCGATGCCCCGGTTGTGCTGGATCGACAGCAGCCGTGAAACGATGCCAGCCACACCCACCATCTCCGGGTCGGCGGCGCCCGGATAGCCGTGCGCAGCAAGGGCTTCTGCAGCCTCCATCAGCCGCAGCCAGGGTTCGCTGTCTTTTCCCAACAGCACGGGCGCTGCGCCCTCCCCTCTGTGTGCACGCCGGGCTTTGTCGATGCGGGTATTGGTGTCGTGGAACTCCGTGGCGGCGGCCAGATAGATCAAGCCCCATTCCGATGCTGGCGTCGCGAGCAGTCGGGGACGCCGCAGTTCGGCCAGACGCTCTTGAAAGCGGACCGTGACCGGATGCTGGTCCAGTTCCGCTTCGAGGATCTGACGGCAGAGCCGCCAGGTCGGGTGATGAACCCAGCGCTTGCCGACGGTTTCGTTCACCACCAGGTGGCGCAAGCCTTCCCGGGTCACCCGGCCGCCGAGCGAGCCGATGTCGATTTCCAACGTCGGCAGGTTGAGTTCCCGGATGCGACGCAGCTTTTCCTGATCAATGCCGTGGGTCACAGTGACCTCGATCAGCACGGTTCGAGGCCACTGTTGGCTGCTGTGGGTGTCTTCTATCAATTCTTCAAAGGCCCCATCAAGCCAGGTTTCGGTGAACCCGTAGATATAGGGCCGCGGCTCGCGCAAGGTGCAGATGACGTCGGGGACGATGCTGCCCTGGCGTTGCTCCAACTGGGTGTTTTCCAGTGGCAGCGTCTCGGATGATGTTCCCCACTGAGCGCGAAGCGTGTTGTCCTCCCATTCGCCGCCGAATTCGTCGGGTGCGTAGCGGGTCACTTCGACATAGAGGCCGGGCGTCGTGATCTGCGACGCCTGTTCCAGGATCGCTTTGACTTCACTGTGCAAGAGGGTCTCGCGACGCCATTGCTGAGCGACGGATGGATCCAGGTCCAGGGGCAGATCCTGATGAAACAGTGCTTCGTCCGCATCCCCCCAGGCATCCATGGCGTCGTGCGCGGCCTGGTGGGCCTGCGTGCTCGCGGTCGCGTGCAATGCCTGGTCGCTCCAATGCGCGCACCAGCGGATGTCCGGAAGCAGGCGCAGCCGCGCACGAATCTCATCCGGCGACATCATCGCAATAGCGGGGTCGGAAAGGGATAGCGTGACGATGGCCCGCCCATGGCCATCGCTGCCTGCGTCGCGTTGCCCGGTGAGATCGACGATGAGTTCCCGGCCATCTGGCAGCGTCAACAGCGCCGTGGCGTGATCATGGAGTACGGCGCTGACAATGGAAATACGCTCCTCGCCTGTCTCTGCCCAGCCCTCATAGCCCTGGCCGCTGAAGCCAGTGGCGGAGGCCGACATTCTGCGTCTGGGTAGATCGATGATGCCCTGCTCCTTCAAGTGTCGAATCGCGGCCAGCCGCGCGGCAACGAGGGTGCAGTCATCTTTCTGGGCGCCTTTGGGGTGGCGGAAATGCGCCGTCGGATTCCGGCGCAGAGGTTGCCCCGCCAACACCGGCGTCAGCGAAAGGTTGCAGGCCGGGCATTGGCATTCGGCGCTTTCTTCGACGATCTCAGCGTCGTGGATGTAGCGCGGCTCGCCGGTGCGCGAGTCGTGCCCCCATTTCAGCGGCACGGTGGCGGCATTGGGCACGGGACGCGTCGGTGCCGTATGGGTGTCAACCTGCCAGATGCTCGAACCTTGCGCCATTGCCACCTCCGTGTTGCGGGAAATTCATCCGTGCCTCAGTTGTGGGAGCTGGCCGTATTGTTTGCGGCTGGCGTACGGAGTGAGGTGTCGAATGCTGTGCTGACCAAGGATGCTACAGGTCCTGGCAGTGCTGCACTCCATCCTGGGCGTCTCCGGCCAAGGGGCTATGGCCGGCCGCGCTGTCGTGCTGCGCATCGAGCCACCTTCGGCGTCTCGCCCCTGTCGGGCTTCCATCGTTCCCTCGCGCTGCTCGGCTGACGCCTGCGGCCCGGCTTCCAGCTTCGGGCCTGCGCGCTTGCGCTTGCCGTGCGGTCGGCGTGTTGGAAGGCCGTTGCCTGTCCAGCCATCTTTCCTGAACTCATCACCTTGCTCGCGACTGTAGCCCGCGGCCGTGTGCCGTCAAGGCGCGCCAGGCCGTGTCCTCGCTGCGCTGCGGGCCGCACCAACCTGGCGCTTGCCTCCTTGACGGCACACGACCGCGGGCTCCCTTTCGTCGCGGGCGATGAACTCAGGAAAGACGGTGGCAACGAGGCCAACCGGGTTCTTCGTGCCGACCGCACCGAACAGCCGGAAGGCTGGGCTCCGAATCTAGGAACCCGGTGTGCGGTTTTCTTCAACAGCCAACTTTGTCAGGAGAAAGACCATGCTTGCAACCCGTTTCGCTTCCCACTCCCCGGCGCTGCGCAGCGACTACCCGCTGTCCGATGACCAGATTCGCAGGGTGGCTCCGTCCATCTTCGCGGACGCGCCGCATGAAAGCCGTTCCGAGCGATACAGCTACATCCCCACCGCCGCTGTTCTGACCGAGCTTCGCAAGGAAGGGTTTCAGCCCTTCATGGTGACGCAGACCCGCGTGCGCGATGAAGGCAAGCGCGAGCACACAAAACACATGCTGCGCCTGCGCCACGCCAGCCAGATCAACGGCGCGGAAGCCAATGAAATCGTGCTTCTGAATTCGCACGACGGCACGAGCAGCTATCAGATGCTGGCCGGAATGTTCCGTTTCGTGTGCAGCAATGGGCTGGTGTGCGGTGACACGGTGGCCGATGTGCGCGTGCCTCACAAAGGCAACGTGGCCGGGCACGTCATCGAAGGCGCATACGAGGTATTGAGCGGCTTCGAGCAGGTCAAGGAATCCCGCGACCTGATGCGCGGCATCACCTTGGACGATGGCGAATCCGAAGTGTTCGCCCGCGCCGCGCTGGCCCTCAAGTACGACGACCCCGACAAGCCCGCGCCCATCACGGAAAGCCAAATCCTGATGCCGCGCCGCTTCGACGACCGCCGCCCGGACTTGTGGAGCGTGTTCAACCGCACCCAAGAAAACCTGACCAAGGGCGGATTGCATGGCCGCGCCGCCAATGGTCGCAGGCAGCAGACCCGCCCCGTGCAGGGCATTGATTCCGACATTCGCCTGAACCGCGCCTTGTGGCTGCTGGCCGATGGCATGCGCGCTCTCAAAGCCTGACCCGCTCCCCCGCCGGAGGGGACGGTTTCCCCTCCATTCCTTGTCTGTTTCATTTGATTGGAGATACACCATGAACGCCGTTAACTACACCGAGGCCCAAGCCGTCACCACCGCCGCCAATGTGCTGCAAGCCGCCGACCCGAGCAAGCACATGATTCTGGTTCCGTTGTCGCGGCTGGTGCTGCGCCCTGCGGGTCGCAACGTGCGCAAGACCCCGCGCATGTCCATCCCTGAACTGGCCGCGTCCATCCAGCGCGTGGGCCTGCTGCAAAACCTGATCGCGATTCCCGCCAGTGATGGCGAGCACTACGAGGTGGTTGCCGGTGGCCGTCGCTTCGCCGCATTGAAGCTGCTGGCGAAGAAACATCGCATCGCAAAGGATTGGGAGGTGCCTTGCCTGCGAGTGGCCGATGGCACGGCCCGCACCGCCAGCCTCACGGAAAACGTGCAGCGTGAAGCCATGCACCCGGCAGACCAGTTTGAAGCCTTTGCAGCGCTGGTGGCCGAAGGACGGCCCATTGAGGACATTGCAGCGGATTTCAGCGTTACCCCGCTGGTGGTGCAGCGCCGCTTGAAGCTCGCTAATGTTTCGCCCCGGTTGATGGCTGACTACCGGGCCGATGCGGTCACGCTCGACCAGCTCATGGCGCTGGCCGTCACCGACGATCATGCTTCGCAAGACGCCGCGTTCTACGATGCGCCGCAGTGGCAGCGCAGTCCGTCCGCGCTGCGCGAACGCCTCACCGAGCGCGAGATTGATGCTTACCGGCATCCGCTGGTGCGATTCGTCGGGCTGGACACCTACGAAGCCGCAGGCGGCGGGATTCGCCGCGATCTGTTCGCGGAAGGCGATGCGGGCGTGTACCTCAACGATGCGGCCTTGCTGGAACGGCTGGCGCACGAGAGGCTGGCGGGCATCGCCGCCGAGGTGAAGGCCGAAGGCTGGGCATGGGTGGATGCTGCACACGCCGCCACCTATGCCGACCTGCAAGCGTTTCAACGCGCCCCGAGAGAGCGGCGCACGCCGGGCAAGCGCGAAGCCCTGCGCATCGAGAAGCTGCAAGCCAGGATGCGGGAGGTAGCCGAAGCCCTCGATGCCGCGATGGAAGCCGAGGACGAGGACAAGGCCGAAGCCTTGCAGGAGGAAGGCGAAGTCCTGGGCGAGCAATTGCAGGCGCTGGAAGATGGCTTGCAGGGGTACGCCCCGAGCGTGAAGGCCGCAGCCGGGGCCATCGTCACCATTGACCGCAACGGCGAAGCCGTGATTCATCGCGGGCTGCTGCGCGAGGCCGAGGCCAAGGCACTGCGCACGCTGGAAAGGCTGCGCCAAGGGTTCAGCGGCGAGGATGCCGAGAGCGACGACGAAGGCGACACGGCAGACGAAGCGCAAGCCCCCGCCATGTCCGACCGGTTGGCGCAGCGCTTGAGCGCGCACCGCACCGCCGCGCTGCAAATCGAAGTCGCCCGGCATCCCCAAGCCGCGCTGGCCGCTGTGGTGCATGGCATGGTGCAAACCGTCCTGCAGGGCAGCCACTACGGGCACGACCTGCCGCTGGGCGTGCGCCTCACGGTGCAAGATCGGCTGGAAGGCATGGCCCCGGACTGGCCGGAATCGCCTGCCGCCGTGGCGCTGCGCGAATTGCAGCAGGCATGGGGCGGCAAGCTGCCCGAGGGCAGCGCCGAACTGTTCGCCGCGCTGCTGGTGATGGAGCAAGGCGAACTGGTGAAGCTGCTGGCCGTGTGCGTGGCTTCCACGGTGGACGTGGTGACGCCGCGTGCCACGCCGCACCAGCCCGGTGCGAAACTGGCGCAGGCCGTGGGCCTCGACATGGCCGCATGGTGGCAGCCGAGCGCAGAAGGCTACTTCAAGCATGTTTCCAAGTCCGTGATTCTGGATGCCGTGGGCGCGTTTGCACCGGATTCCGTCAACCGGCTGGCGAAGCTGAAGAAGGCCGATATTGCCAGCGAAGCCGAACGGCTGGCCAATGGCACGGGCTGGATGCCCGCCATCTTCAAGGCCGAAGACACGCAGGAGGATGCACCCGAGGAAGGCCCACAGGATGCACAGCAGGACGACGCGAAAGAAACCGCCACCGTGGCGGATGAACCCGTCGAGGCATTGGCCGCTTGATCTGCGCCGAAGGCAAGCGCCCCGGCTTCGACCGGGGCGCTTGCCTTTCAAGGAGAACCGCTCATGATCCGCACCACAACAACCCGCCCGCGCTTGGCGGCGATCTATGCAACTGGCACGGTGCGCGGCCGCCGCTGGCATGGCGATGGCGACGTGCGCGGCTACCGCCCGCCTTCGGGCTGGACGGCCCACGCCGACCTCACGGACATTCATCCCATCACGGGCCGCACTTTGCCGCGTGCCGTGTGGTGGCTCATCGAGACGAAGGAATAGCCGCGATCAGCACCGGCCCCAGTTCATTCGACCTGGGGCCGGCGGGGTCAAAAAACCGGGCGCGGCAGTGGCCGCGCCCGGTGTTGAAGGCAATCAGCCCCCATCAGAACGCCGCCGTCTTCGCTGTGCTCAGGCGACGGCGTTAACGGCATCGCTGTGGTACGCGATGCCTTCGGGCGCTGGCCGGTTCCAGCACCGGGAACATGCCGCCCCGGGCGGAACGCCATGCGGCATCACACGATGCCGTGTTGCCTCAAAAGCGCCTGCTCGACGGCATTCGACGCGCAGGCGCTTGAGTTCAGGTAGTGGTTTTGGTGAGTTCAAGATAATATAGTCCCCTAAGCTATATTGATTGCTTGCCGCCATGCCCCACACCTCCCGCCAGAAAGACAAACTGATCGCCCGTGTCCGCCGTATCAAGGGGCAGTTGGGGTGATTTCGGTTTCGGTGCAAATCCTAGCGGTTTGAGGCGCGGGAAAACCCTGCCCGCGTTTCAACATCAGAAAGGCGATGTAAAGGGCCCACTGACCGGCCTACTCCGCGCACCGAGATGTTGGAGCAGGAGTTGCGGAGAAAAGTCCGCATGATGCCCGCATCGACTGTTTGGGCTGGATGCCAAGCCCCGACGACCCCTGGCGGCACGGCCGACCGAAGAAGCGCACCGGGACCAACCCGCCACTCCATCGCGTTACTTCTGTGAGGTGACATTGGCAGCAGCCGCGCGCTTGAGCGGATGCAGCAGCTGGCTCCAGTAGTCCCGCGGGTAGTCCTTTTCTCGCAGGCCCACCGCCGCATCGCCCAACTGGTCCCTGCTGTCGAAGTAGGTCCCCAGCGCCCTGTCCCAGATCATGAAGAACTCGCCGAAGTTCACCTGCGCGTCTTCGAAGTCCCGCTTGTGGTGCCAACGATGCGTCTCGGCAACCCCAATCACATGTCGCATGGGTCCCACCCTGTAGTCCAGGTTGGAGTGCTGGAAAGTCAGGTGAACGACCAGAATCGCCAGCCAGGCCGCGACAAGCTCCGAGGGAGTGCCCATCGCGAACAGGACGGTCAATCCGGGCGCCGCCATTAGTGCGGCATGCAAGGGATGCCGCCGCTCGCCGTTGAGCCAGTACAGCCGCTCGGCACTGTGGTGCGGCGCATGCAGGCGCCAAAGCCAGGGCACGGCATGACTGACGCGGTGCACGGCATAGAGACCGATGTCGAACACGGCCGCCACGAGCAGCAGCTGGCTCCACAAGGGCCACTGCACGGGAAACAGGCGCCACTCTGGCGGCACGAAGTCGCCCAGCCTGGCGATCCACATGGCGGTCAGCTGGATGACCGCGAGGTTGACAACGGTGTGGGCGATGTCGGTGTTGGTATCGCCGTGGTCCGCGAGCCAGGCCGCGCGGAAGGGCCGGAATCGCTCCAGGACCGCAACGGCCAGCACGCCGGCAAGCGAGATTGCGGGCACCATGGGCCAATACGCCATGCCGGCATAGGCCGTGTAGACGATGGCCAGGGTCGATCCGCCAAATACCAGCGGATAGCTACCCCAGCGGAGGATTGATTGTGCGAGCTGCTTCATGTCGGTACCTTGGTTCTGGTATGTGCCGACGATAGAGGCGCGCCGGGCTTGCGGCTTGAACGAATCAGTCGATCGCGCCGGAAAGCGCGACTTGTTTCAGCAGGTTTGCCGGGCTGCTCCCCAACATGGCCCGGAACGTCCGGCTCAGATGGGCTGAGTCGGAGAACCCGCCCAGATGGGCTGCCTCGGTGAGACTGCCTCCCGCCGCGAGCTGTCGCAGTGACTCGATCAGGCGCACCCACTTCAGGTAGCTGCGAAGGGGCAGGCCGGTCTGCTCCACGAACCAGTGTGAAAAGCGCTCCGGCGAAACATGAACCATCGCCGCCAGGCTGCGCCTGTCGGTCTCTCCCCTGCAGGCACGAAGTTCCCGCACGACCGCTTCGAGCCGCGTGTCGGCAACACGCGGCGGGTCCGACCGGAAGATGACTTGAACGGTCGTCAGATCGTCTGCGCTCGAGAAGTCCAGCAGCCGCCGCGCCAAGTCGGGATCGAGCGCCAGAGCGGCCTGTTGAGGCCGCAATCGCAGCGCCGTCGCCTCAGGCGCGAGGGCATCCAGGTAAATCGAGAGCACCGCGCCTCCGCTCAGCCTGTGGCGCATCCCGGCCGGAATCACCAGTGCCCGACCTCGCAGGCGACCGGCCGGGGTCTCCACCTCGACGGCCCCTTCCAGGCCCACCGTGATCTGGTGGGCAAGGTGCTGGTGCCAGTCGTGTGCGCCGACGCTTCCACGGAACACGCCTATCCCGGGGGCGATCCAAGCGCGCCCAGCCCAAGCGAGGCCGGCCGGATCGAACGGCTTCAATGCGCTGGCTTTGGGCTACGCGGTCCCTGCGGGGGCCGCCGGTGCCCGACCGAGTGCACCCCTTGGCCCGTGGACTTTCGGACGGTGACTTGCTTCAGGCCATCCAGGATGCCGCACTCGGCCGCCACTCCATCGCATTGCTCTCGAAGCGACTTGAGCTCTTTCTGCAATTCCCTCAGGTCGCGGATGCGCTGTGCCACGTGCTCGATGTGCTCGTCCAGGACCTCGTTGACGGCATGACAGTCCTCCCGGGGCGCGTCCTGGAAGAGCAGCAGAGCGCGGATCTCATCGAGCGTCATGTCGAGGGAGCGGCAGTGCCGGATGAAGGCGAGCCGCTCCAGGTGCTCCCTCCCGTAGAGGCGGTAGTTTCCGTCGCTGCGAGGAGGCTCCTTCAACAGGCCCTCGCGCTCGTAGAAGCGGATGGTTTCCGCCTGCGTCTGAGTTGCTTTCGCGAGTTCGCCGATCTTCATGGGTTGGCCCTTCCAAGCCCGAAGTGTAGCGCCGAACCTTGAAGTCCCTGTAGAGTTTGGCGTCGCCAGTGGCAGCGCCGATAAACCCGGCTTGTTCATCGCAAGACGCGTGCAATCACCGAGCCTGCCGCCACGACGAAGGCCACCACGCTCGGAAGGGCAGTCAGGGCCATGCCGAACGCGCGCGTACCCGCGCCGCCCGGGTATCCCCGCAGGAACGCCACGCGGCCCACGGCGAAGAGAATCACGGATGCGCCAACAAACGGCATTGCTTCGCCTCTCAGCAGCAGAAGGACAGCCAACAGCAAGAGGATGGTGACAGTGGCCTGCTCCAGCGTGTTCTGCAGGAAGGCGGCATACACCGCGATTCGCGGGCTTGGTGGACCATAGGCGGATCCGCGAATGTCCTGCGCGGAAAGCCGCCTGCCACGCGAGACCAAGCCGATGCCGACCATGACCCAAAGGACAATGAAAAGGATGGCACCGGCCCAGAATGTCAATGCGGAATCAAGGTCGTCCGGGAAGTGCAGCACGCGCGGCAGAAACAGGTAGGCAAGCCCGTACATCACTGCACAAACGACTGCCGCGGCGCCACTGCACCGATGTACCATGCGCTGCTCCTGTCGGAGTTCGTCTTCTGTCAACTTGTACGGTGTCATTCCAGCTCCCGCAGTTGAATCCGTCAGCCGATGCGCCCGATCTACAGAAAGACCCGCAGCAGCCCGGGCGGCAATCGCTGAGTTGGCCGCTTACCATTGCGGCGCCATTCGGACCATCACTTGGCCTGCGCGCCCAGCAGCGCCTGCAGAGCCTTGACGATCTGCGGGCTGTCCCATTCCGCCGTTCCGCTCATGCGACCCAGTTCGCGGCCTTGCCGGTCCAGCAATAAGGTTGTGGGCACGCCGCCGGCCTTGAGCGTGAAGATCGCGGCCGCATCCGCGTCCAGGTAGACGGCCAGATGCTTGATTCCCTCCGACGCATAGAAGGATTTGACCCGATCCAATGCCTTGGCGCCTGCGTCCACCGAGAGCGCGACGACCTGAAAGTCGCCACCGCCAAGTTGCGCCTGCAGCCGATCCAACGAAGGCATCTCCTGACGGCACGGAGGGCACCACGTGGCCCAGATATTCAGCAGAACCATCTTGCCCTTGAAGCTTGCGAGATCGACCGGTCGGCCCGTGCCATCCAGTACCCTGAGGTTCGGAAGAGGGACAGGCTGCGCGCGCATGACGAGCGGCAGAGCGCTCGTGCTTGCTCCCCCGGGCGGCCTGTTGGAGTGGAAGTATGCGAACACGCCCAGCCCCGCAGCAGCCGACAGGCCCACCGCAAGGAGCCAGCGCCGGCCGCGTGGGCGTATGGATTCATCAAGCGGCGCGTGCATCACGCGCCATTCAAAAGCAACTTGGCATCGTGGGCCAATGCCTCGGCTCCAGCGCCATACCGCGCATACAAACGCAGTCGGCCCCGCGGGTCATAGACGAAGCTGGCCGCCGTATGGTCCATCGTGTACGAGGTAGGCGACTGCCCCGGATTCTTGCGGATGTGGAGCTTGAATTCTTTTGCCAACTGTTGAAGCTGGCCCGGGTCTGGCCGCAACGCCACGAAGGCGGGATCGAAATTGGCCATGTAGGTCTTTAGCACCGGGAAGGTATCGCGCTCCGGGTCAACGGTCACGAAGATTGCCTTCAGCTTGGCCCCGTCCGAGCCCATCAGCTTCCTGGCCTGCACAACTTCGGTCAATGTGGTCGGGCAGACGTCCGGGCACTGCGTGAAGCCGAAGAACACGACGGCAACTTCGCCGTTGAAGTCCTTGAGGCTGCGTGTCACGCCATTGTGATCGGGCAAAAGGAAGTCGCCCGCATAACCAGCGCCGGTGATGTCGATCAGCTTGAATGGGCTGGCAGTGGGATAGGACCTGGACTGCACAAGAAATACGGTCGGCGCGGCAAGCAGCATGAAGATCCCGAACACCAGCGCGAGGCGCCGGCGCTCCACCTTGGCGTCCTGCGGCCCGCTCGACATCCGGCGAAGTTTGCGAGCACTGGATTTGCTCATGCCTTCTCTCGAGTTTGCGGTTGCCTCGCCCCGGCAAAGGACGCCAGCACCAAGCAAGCCGCGCCCACGGTGATGGCGATGTCTGCCACATTGAACGCCGGCCAGTGCCAGCCGGCGAAGTGAAAATCCAGGTAGTCGATGACATGGCCGCGCAGGGCACGATCGAAGGCGTTTCCCAGCGCGCCTCCCAGGATCAGACTGAAGGCCAGCGATTCGCTGCGTGGCCGAGGTTGCCGCAACATCCAGATCAACCAGACGGAAGCCACGACCGCGATGGCCAGAAAGAACCAGCGCTGCCACCCGCCGGCGCCGGCAAGGAAACTGAAGGCAGCGCCCGGGTTCAGCACATGGACCAGGTTGAAAAAGGACGTGACCGGATGGGACCAGCCCAGGGGCGTGATGGCGTCGATGGTGCTTTTGGCGGCCTGGTCGGCGGCGAAGACGGCGAAGGCGAGCGAGAACCAGGGAGCTTGTCGATGTGGATGCATGTTCATTTAGTGGGAATGGGGTCCGTGGGCGTTTCGGGCTCCGGTTCGGGCGGCGCTTTCAACGCGTCCTCGACTTGTTTGTCGGTCAGCGTGGCCGCCGGTGGTGGCGTGCTGGCAATCCCAGGGAACGCCACCAGGATGCCCCCATTGCCATCTGCAGCACCAGGAAAGGGATGGCGCCGAGGTAAATTTCGGACGTGCGAACCGACGGGGGTGCCACGCTGCGCAGGTTGTACAGCGCGATGCCGAAGGGCGGGTGCATGAAAGAGGTTTGCAGCACCACCGCCACGATGACGGTGAACCAGACCATGTCGATGCCGAGCTTGCGGGCCACCGGCGCGATCAGGGGCACGACGATGAAAGCGATCTCGAAGAAGTCGAGGAAGAATCCGAGCAGGAAGATGCCGATGCACACGAACAGCAAGAATGGCAGCTGTCCCTGCGGCAGGTGGCCGAAGAGTTGTTCGATCCAGGCCTGCCCGTTGAAACCGCGAAACACGAGCATGAAGAAGGAGGCACCCAGCAGCAGGAAAATCACGCTGGAGCACAGAACACCTGCGTTGGTGAGCGCTTCGGCCAGCCGCTGGCGGCTCAGGCGGCGCTTTGCCAGCCCGATCAGCAACGCGGCGCAGACGCCCACCGCACCGCCTTCGGTCGGGGTGGCGACGCCGAAAAAGATCGACGCCAGGACGGCCAGGATGAGCGCCAACGGCACGCCAGCCGCCACAGCGGCCTCCTTCCATGCGCTCACGGATGCGCTGGCGGCTTCCATCAAGGGCGGCGCCAGACCGGGGCGCCATCGGGTTGCCGCGACGACGTACACCAGGTACAGCCCGACCAGCATCGCGCTGGGCAGCAGGGCTGCGTGGAATATCTCCACCAGCGGTACCTCCATCTGCTCGGCCAGCACGATGAGCACCAGGCTGGGCGGCAGCATCTGCGCCAGCGTGCCGGCGGCCGCGATCGAGCCGGTGGCAAGCTTGGGGTCATAACCCGCCTTGAGCATCGTCGGCAGCGCGATCAGGCCCATGGCGATGACCGAGGCCGACACGAACCCAGTGATGGCGGACAGCATCGAGCCCACGATCAGGGTGGCCACCAGCAAGCCGCCGGGCTGCTTGCGGAACAGGCGGCCGAGGGCCAGGAGGGTGCACGTCGTACATGCTCGAAGATGCGACGCCCAACAGCTTGCGGCTGAACGCATTGCCGGCGATGAGGACGGCATTGGCCAGCAGGCCCCAGCGCACCACGAACGCCATCTGGCGATTGACGGAGTCGATGCGGCCAGCAAGGCGCAGGGCTGCGGCGAACGTCATCGCGTGGCCCGCCACTCGTCAGCGGCGCGCTTCAACGACACGGCCCATCCATAGGTCGCTACAACGCAAGCGCCGCCAAGCAGGAAGCCGGCAACAACATCCGCCGGGAAATGCGCCCCCAGTGCCACGCGGGACCAGCCGACGGCTGCCGCGAGTGCGAGCAGAAGCAGTCGGAACGGCCAGGAACCGAGCGGCCAGAGGCAGGCGACGACGGCTGCCGTGTAAACAGCATGGCCGCTCGGAAACGCATAAAGGCTGTCCGGTTCGCCAAGCACCCAAGCCATATCGTTCGCGTAGAGGTCCGACGGGCGCGAAAGCGCAAGCCCAACTTTTGCCGTCCAGGCCAGGAGCATGGCGACCAGGACGCCGATCCCAAAGCGGAACGGTGCCAGCGCAGCAGGTTCGGAACGCTTCACGGCCTGCCAGGCCAGCAGAAGCAGGCCCATGACTGGCGCCCCCCAATAGCTGCCGATCGCGGACAGAGCACGAGCCAAGCCGATCCAGTCCGTCGACATGGATCGGTTGATCCACAGCATCAGTTGGGTGTTGAGGCCGCCCCAGTCGTACACCCAGTGCCGCAGTAGTCCCATGTCGCCAGCGCCCATATGGGTCACGCGTCGCGCGTTTTCAGCAGCCGCAGGCCGTTGAACACCACCAGCAGGCTCGCTCCCATGTCCGCGAACACTGCCATCCAAAGGGTCGCCGTGCCCGTCAATGCCAGCACCAGGAAGACGGCCTTGATGCCCAGCGCCAGCACGATGTTCTGCTTCAGGATGGCTCCCGTCTTGCGGCTAAGCCGGATGAACTGCGGGATTTTGCGCAGGTCGTCGTCCATCAGCGCCACATCGGCCGTCTCGATCGCGGTGTCGGTGCCCGCCGCTCCCATCGCGAAGCCGATGCTGGACTTGGCCAACGCCGGCGCGTCGTTGATGCCATCGCCGACCATGCCCACAGTGCCATGCGCTGCAAGCTCGGCGTCGATGGCCGTGAGCTTGTCTTGCGGCAGCAGTCCGCCGCGCGCGTCGTCGATGCCCACGTCGCGGGCGATCACGCTGGCCGTCTGCTGGTTATCGCCGGTCAGCATGACCGTGCGCACGCCCAGGGCGTGCAGTTCGCGGATCGCCTCCCGGCTGGAGTCGCGGACGGTGTCCGCCACCCCGATGACCGCCAAAGCCTCGTTTTGGCTGGCTATGGCGATGGCGGTCTTGCCCTCCCCCTCGAGCTTCTTCAGCGCGGCTTCGGCGGGCGCGCTGCCGATCCCCAGTTCCTGCAGCAGCCTGTGGCTGCCGAGGTAGTACCACTGCCCGCCTACGCGGCCCTTGACCCCCCGTCCGGTGAGCGACTCGAAATCGTCTGCTTCACCGAGCGCCTGACCATGCTTTTCGCGCCAGTAGGTGGCGACAGCGCCCGAGACAGGATGGTCGGAGCGCGCGGCCAGGCTGGCCGCTAGGCGCAATGCATGGTTCTCACCGGACCCGAGGGTCACGACGTCGGTGACGACCGGCTTGCCCTGCGTGATCGTTCCCGTCTTGTCCAGCGCGAGCGACTTGAGCAGGCGGCCCTGTTCCAGGTACGCGCCCCCCTTGATCAGGATTCCTCGCCGCGCCGCCGCGGCCAGGCCGCTCACCACCGTCACCGGCGTGGAGATGACCAAGGCGCAGGGACAGGCGATGACCAGGAGCACCAGCGCCTTATAGATCCAGTCCATCCAGGCGCCACCGAGGAAAAGGGGCGGCACCAGCATGACGGCCAAGGCCACCGCAAAGACCGCGGGGGTATACACCTTGGAGAACTGGTCGATGAAGCGCTGGGTGGGCGCGCGGCTTCCCTGGGCCTCTTCGACCGCCTTGATGATGCGCGCGAGCGTGGAGTGCGTGGCCTCGGCCGTCACGCGATAGACGAAGGAGCCGGTCTCGTTGATCGTTCCGGCGAATACCGTATCGCCAGCGGCTTTGGCCACCGGGATACTCTCGCCCGTGATGGGCGCCTGGTTGACCGCCGACTGGCCGCTTTCCAGGATGCCGTCCAGCGGGATGCGCTCTCCCGGCCGGATGCGAACGAGCTGCCCCACGGCCACTGTTTTGGCGGGCACCTCCAGCCAGCTGCCATCGGGTTGCTGCACGGTGGCCTGCTCCGGCGCCATCGCCAGCAGACCCCGGATCGCATTGCGGGCCCGGTCCAGCGACAGCACCTCGATCACCTCGGCCAGTGCGAACAGGAACATCACCATCGCCGCTTCGGGCCACTGGCCGATGAGGATCGCACCGGTCACCGCAATGGACATCAGCGCGTTGATGTTGAGGATGCCGCTCCTGAGCGCGAGCCAGCCCTTCTTGTAGGTGGGCCAGCCGCCGGTGGCGATGGACACCAGCGCGAGGCCGATCACCGGCCAGGCGGAATCATTCCCCGTGCTGAACGCGACGGCTTCGGCCACGCCGGCGCTCACCCCGGCCACGGCCATCAAGCCCCACTGCCGCTTGCTCACGGAGGGTCTGGCGGATTCCTCGATGTTGGCGTCGCCTGCATCCGGCACGGCCTTCATGCCGATCGAATGCAAGGCGGACTCCAGGTCGGCGGCCAGAACCGTGTGCGACACCGTCAGCTTGCGCTGCATCAGGTTGAAGTCCAGGGACTGGACCCCCGGCATGTGCTGCAGCTTGTCGCGGATCAGGCCTTCTTCCGTCGGGCAGTCCATGTTCTCGATCCGGTAGACGCTGCGCTGCGCACCGCCGGGGACGGATGCTACTGCCTCCGCCGGCGGCAAGCCGATGTCCTTCAGTGCAGTAACGATCGTCTCGGTCGACGGCAAGGTGTGCTGCACGGTCAGCTTTCGCTGCATCAAATTGAAATCGAGGCCGTCGATCCCGTCGAGCGAACCCAGCCGCTTGCGGATCAGGCCCTCTTCCGTGGGGCAGTCCATCTTTTCGATGCGGAACGTGTCGGTGCGCAAAGTCGCAGCTGCGGTCCCACCGGGCGTTGCCGCCGGTAGCTGCGCGTCCGCCGGCGGCATGCCAATCTCCGTCAGGGCCCGGACAACTGCGGCCGTGTCCGGCAGCCGGTGGACGACGGTCAGTCGGCGCTGCGGCAGGTCGAATTCCAGTTCCTCGATGCCGGCCATGCCTTGCAAGCGCTCGCGCACCTGCCGCTCCTCATTGCGGCAATCCATCTTCGGCACATGGAAGGTGGATCGGATCGGCAGTTCAACTGCCTGGCGCGGCGTCGCGGGCATGCCCAGGGCTGCGAGCGCATCGATGACCGCAACCGAATCGGGCAAGCGGTGCTCGACCGTTAGGACACGCTGCGCGAGGTCGAAGTGCAAGTCCTCGACGCCGGCGATCTGTCCGAGGCGCGCGCGGATCTGCGCGACTTCGTTCTTGCAGTCCATGCGCGGAACGTGGAAAGCTTCGGTGCGCGTTTCTTCTTGCCGCCCGGGCAGTCCGAGCTCGACGAGCGCCGCGGTCACGGGTGACATGTCGTCGAGCCGGTGCGTCACGGTCAGTCGATGCTGCTGCAGGTCGAACCCGAGTGCCTCGACCCCCGCAATCTGGCCCACGCGCTGCCGGATCTGGCGCTCTTCGCTCGGGCAATCCATCTTCTCGATGTAGAAGACGGTGTCGGTCGCTGGCCGTCCCGCGCCCACCAGGGGCTCGTTGGCCAGTGATTCACATGCGGCGGTACCGCACGATTTTGTGCTGCTGGAATCCATCGCTTGACTCTCCACTTTTCTAGATGAGGGCACGATACACCTTATAGTCGCTTCAGGGTCAAGCGGGCTCCGTGGGTCAGTCGCCTCGGACGCAACCGCACAGGTTCAGCCGCGTTTCGCCGCAGCTCCGGCCTCGGCGCGTCACCCCAGGATCACAGCGTCCCGTAGCTATGGAGCCCGGACAGGAACATGTTCACGCCCAGAAATGCGAAGGTGGTCACCGCAAGGCCCACCAGGGCCCACCACGCCGAAACGTTGCCGCGCAGCCCCTTGATCAGGCGCATGTGCAGCCACGCCGCATAGTTCAGCCAGACGATCAGCGCCCATGTCTCCTTCGGGTCCCAGCTCCAGTAGCCACCCCAGGCTTCAGCGGCCCACAAGGCACCCAATACCGTGGCCACCGTGAAGAAGGCAAACCCGACGGCAATGGCCTTGTACATGACGTCATCGAGCACCTCGAGGGCGGGAAGCCGCGAGGCGATGCGTTGCCGCGCCAGCAGGATGCAGGCGATGATCAGGGAAGACACGCCGAAGTAGACCGTCCAGAAGGCCCCGCCGGTCTCCGCACCGCGCCGGAAGACGAGCGGCTCCAGGCAGAGCGCGGTGCCCAGCAGCCAGAGAGGGGCGAGCTTGTACCAGCGAGTCTCGCCGGCCTGCTGCTTGATCAGGTAGGCGAACGCCACCATCGCTGCCAGGGCGAAAGTGCCGTATCCGACAAAATTGGCCGGCACATGAACCTTCATCCACCAGCTTTGCAGCGCCGGCACCAAGGGCTGGATCTCGTGCTGCTCGCGCACGAGCGTGTACCACAGCAGGAATCCCACCGCCGCACTGACAATCAGCATCGCAAAACCGCCGAGCGCGCGGGTTTCGTACCGGTCCTCAAAATACAGGTAGAACGCCGCTGTCATCCAGCTGAACAGAACGAACACTTCGTAGAGGTTGCTCACCGGGATGTGGCCGATGTCCGGTCCCATCAGGTGGCTCTCGTACCAGCGCACCATCGTCCCGATGAGGGCCATGGTCACGGCTGCCCAGGCGAGACCCGTCCCGAGCCGATCGAATCCGACGGCGCGCGCGGAGAGCATGCCGCCCCAGTAGAAAGCCGTGCTCATGAAGAAAAGCAGGCTCATCCACAGGATTGCTGATTGGCTCGAAAAGAAGTACTTGAGCCAGAAGACCGACTCGGCGCGCTGCAAGTCGCCCTGGTAGGCCACGGCTGCCAGCACCGAAATGATTGCGACGCCGGCGATGAGTGCGCGCAGCGGCCGCCAGAACCAGCCCAGCCAGATCAAAGCCGGCGCCGACAGCAAGAGGATCGCCTTTTCGTAAACGTCCATGTGGGCCGCATACACGGCAAGCGCATAGGCTCCTCCAGCGGCGACGAAGGCGGCGAACAGCCAATCGAGGGCGTTGCGACGCGCGAAGAAGCCCTCATTAAGGGTGAGGGTGTAGGTCTGGGTCGTACTGTTCATTCGGTGCTGCGCGTGTTTTGTTCAGAGGAGGGAGCAGTTGGCTTGCGTGAAGCCTTGCGGGCGTGCTCGAGGATTTCCCTGCCGCCGTTGGCCGCAAACAGGGCCGAAACGATGCCCAGGATGAGGTCCGGCACGTTCGATCCCAACCACAGAACGAGAATTCCGCTGGCAAGGATCGCCATGTTCACGATCGAGTCGTTGCTCGTGAAGATGGCGGACGCCTTGAAGTTGACGTCTTCGCCCTTGTGGCGCTTGAGCAAGCGCAGGCAGTACACGTTGATCGCCGCGTTCACCCCTGCCATCACCATCATGGCCGGCCCGATCGGTGCTTCCGAACCCATGAACCTGCGCATCACCTCGCCGACCAACAGGATCGACAGGCCGATCAGCAGCCACCCGGACAACCGGGCCGCCGCCACCTTGGCGCGCACGCTGCGGCCGACCGCGTAGATGCCCACCGCATAGACCGACGCATCCGCCAGGTTGTCCAGCGCCGCGCCAATCAGCGCGGTCGAGGACGCCCACACACCCACGCCCATTCCGAGCGCGCTTTGTGCCAGGTTGATCAGCAGCACGTACCACAGGATCCTGCGGTCCTGCGCGTTGCTGGACGCGAGGTCCATCGCGGCAAATTCGTCATCGTCGTCGTTCACTATCCGCCCTTGCGCGCCAGTTCCAGCAGGTACTCAGCCACGGAGAGAGACTTGGAATTCGATCCGGCCAGCGAGCCGGATGTGAGCCAGCGGCCATTCACACCGATCGACGGCGTGCCTTCGATGGCGTAGCCGGTCGCCAGCGCGGTAGCCTGCTTGACCTTCGCCACGATGCCGAAGGAGTCCAGCAATTGCAGGAACCGCACACGGTCCACGCCATTGGCCGCAACGAAGGCCCCGATTTGATCGGGCGTATCCAGCTTCTTGCGTTCCGCATGGATGGCCGCGAAGACTTTGGGGTGCAACTGCTCTACGAGGCCCATCGCCTCGATCGCAAAATACAGCTTCTGGTGGATCACGAGGTCCTCCCGAAAGGCCACCGGGATGCGGCGGAACAGAACGTCGCGCGGCAGCTTTTTCTGCCACGCGTCGATCATGGGTTCGAAGGCGTTGCAGTGCCCGCAGCTGTAGGCGAAGAATTCCAGCACCTCCACCTTGCCCGCATCGCGCGTGGGTTGCCGAGACTGCAGGACCAGATAGCTACGGCCTTCCACGGGACGATCCTGCGCAAACGCAGGCATCTTCCATGCGACCAAGGGACCAAAAAGAGATGCGGTTAAAAGTCTTCGTTTCATGAGGATCTGGAGGATGCTGAAGGCATAGGGCCATCGATTAGAAACCATGTAGTCGGTACAAGGTCAAGCGATGCGACTCGCTCGCTGCTCGACAATGGGGAGATTGGGTCGGCTGGAGCGGGCGCTGCCTAGAATGCCCCTCCAGAAGAACTTCCACAACGGCGTTATCCGCAGATGGCCCAACAACAATCTCTCGACGTACTCGTCATCGGCGCCGGCTCCGGCGGCTACATCGCATCGATCCGGGCCGGCCAGCTCGGCCTGAAGGTCGCATGCGTGGAGGCCAATCCCTACGCGGATCCGAAAGGAGAACCGCGCCCGGGCGGAACCTGCCTGAACGTCGGCTGCATCCCCTCGAAGGCGCTGCTGTCGTCGAGCGAAGAATTCGAGAAGATCCAGAAGCACGCCAACGCGCACGGCATGCGCGTCGCGGGCGCCACGATGGACGTGCCGGCAATGATCGCGCGCAAGGACGCGATCGTCACCAAGATGGCGCAAGGCATCGAATACCTGTTCCGAAAGAACAAGGTTGCCTATCTGAAGGGCCGGGCGACGATCCTCGGGCGGGCAGAGGGCGGCTTCAGGGTGTCCATCTCCCGATCCGGCTCGATTGAAGAGGTGACCGCTCGCAACCTGGTGATCGCAACCGGGTCCCTCCCGCGCCAGTTGCCCGGCATAGAAGTGGACAACGTGGACGTTTGCGACAACGCGGGCGCGCTGGACCTGCGCTCGGTTCCGAGCCGCATGGCGATCATCGGGGCCGGCGTGATCGGGCTTGAATTGGGATCGGTCTGGCGCAGGCTGGGTGCGCAGGTCACTGTGGTCGAGGCGCTGCCGCAGTTGTTGCCCATGTGCGATGCGGACGTGGCGCGCGAGATGCTCAAGTTGCTCATGGCGCAGGGCATGGATTTTCACTTTGGCGCGCGGGTGACGGGCCTCGAGCGGGCGAGCGACGGATCGCTGAGCCTCGCCTATGTGGAAGCACAAGGCACAGCCCATTCCGTGGCTTGTGACAAGCTGGTGGTCGCAGTGGGCCGAGTCCCAACGACCTCAGGTCTCGGATTGGAGACTCTTGGCGTGAAGACAACCCAACGCGGCTTCGTGGACGTGGACGCGCAGTGCCGCACGTCGGTCGACGGCGTTTATGCGATTGGCGACGTCGTGCGGGGGCCCATGCTGGCTCACAAGGCTGAAGACGAGGGTGTGATGGTGATGGAGTGCATCGCGGGGCAGGCGGGGCACGTCAACTACGACGCCATCCCGTCGATCATCTACACCAGTCCCGAGGTGGCCTGGGTCGGTCGCACCGAGCAGGAATTGAAGGATGCCGGCATTGCTTACCGGACGGGCAAATTTCCGTTCACCGCCAACGGCCGCGCACTCGGAAACGGCGACACCTCCGGATTCGTGAAGGTCCTGGCCGACCAGAAGACGGATGCCGTGCTGGGCGTTCACATCATCAGCACGCATGCCTCAGAGATGATCGGGGAGGCGACGATGGCCATCGAGTTCAAGGCCTCGGCCGAGGACATCGGCCGAATATCGCACGCCCATCCGACGCTCTACGAGGCCATGCGCGAAGCTTCGCTGGCCATCGGCACCGGAGCGCTCAACCTGTGAAGTTCTCGGCCATGCGCAGCGCTCAAAGGCACCGCCGTCCTGGATCCCAGAGGCGACTATTCCGGTTGCACAGGCAGCCCGCGCTTGTGGCGGCTGGCGAGGTAGAGCCGTTCAATGATGGACACCGTGCTTTCGGACACGGGCCGGCCTTCCAGGAATGCGTCAATCTCGGCGTAGCTGACGCCGAACGCCGACTCGTCGGGAAGCTGGGGACGCAGAGTCTCCAGATCGGCGGTTGGAACTTTGCTGACGAGCTCGGCCGGTGCACCTAGGTGCGACGCGAGCTCGCGAACGCGCCCTTTCGTCAATCCCGAGAGTGGCGCCAGGTCACACGCGCCGTCCCCGAACTTGGTGAAGAAACCCATGAGGGCTTCGGCCGCATGGTCGGTGCCGACGACCAGGCCGCGCCGTGCCCCCGCGACCGCGTACTGCGCGATCATCCGTTGTCGCGCCTTGATGTTGCCGAGGACGAAATCTTCCTGCGAAGCATGCTCGAACGCGTGTCCCGACGCCTTCAGGCTCGCCAGCATGGCATCGGTCGCCGGCTGGATGTTCACGGCAAGGACCTCGTCAGGCTCGATGAACGCCAAGGCCCGCTGCGCATCCTGCTCGTCGGCTTGCAATCCATAGGGCAGGCGCATCGCGACGAACCTGGCGGATGCTCCTTGGGAGCGAGCTTTTGCGACGGCGAGCTGGCATAGGCGGCCCGCCACCGTCGAATCGACTCCTCCGCTGATGCCGAGGACGAAGCAAGCCAGCTGGGACCGGATGAGGTACGTGAGAAGAAAGTCGATGCGGCGCTCGGCCTCCGCTTTGACGTCGAAATGGGATCTCACGCCAAGTTCGCGTGCAATGGCGGTCCGGTCGAGTTGCATGGGTACTCCTGAGTGAAATTTGATGAAGAATCGCACTGGCGCTTCAACCGGGGCCAAAGCGGCTTAGCTTTCTGTTTTGGATTGATTGGGACTGTTGTCGTCGCGGCATTGGGGCCCAAAGTGACCCCCACGATAGCCGCCATCTTCATGGAAATGCCGAGCCTGAGTTGAGCAGCGCTTGACATTGGAGTCGCTGCAGGGTTTCTAATCTGTGATCGTACCCCGCACGAAAGAGGCAGAAGCATGCATCAACAAGCAATCGTTCCTGACGACAGCGAAACGTACGCATACCTCATCCGCCAGTTCGGGCGCAGCACAGACCAAAGTCCCGAGCAGCGCTGGCCATGGCTGATGGCAGCACACATCATGGGACAGCAGCGCCTGGGCCTGCATCTGCACAGTCACCTGATGATGCTTCGACTCGCTGCGGCTGAACGTGACTGGCCGGAGGCTGCCGGCCAAGTGTTGCGGCTCCTGCTGGTGCCCCTGGGAAATGGGACGGGCAGGCTCCCATTGGGCAACGTCGGAAGGGCCACGGTCAGTGCCTTTGAGCCCATGCCAGTGGCTATGCCATTGCGCCGGCTCATTGAAGAAGCCCGCGAAGCGGTCGGGGTGCCATCGTCGCCCCCAAGACCGGCAGACTGAGTTCAAAAATGAAAATGAAAATATTCATCGCCACGATGGCCGCCTCTGCGGTACTGCTTGGCACCGCGCTGCTTTACAGCACAAGCTCCAGCAAGGCACCGGAAGCGACGTTCGTTCTTCTCGATGGATCCTTGAGAACGGCCAATGACTTTCGCGGGAAGGTCACGTTGGTCAACTTCTGGGCCACGAGCTGCGCCACCTGCGTGGCAGAGATGCCGATGATTGTGCGGGCTCATGAGAAGTACCGTTCACGCGGCTACGAGACCCTTGCTGTCGCCATGAGCTACGACCCGCCGAGCTATGTCGTCAATTTCGCCAGCACCCGCAAGCTGCCGTTCGCTGTTGCCCTGGACAACACCGGTGCTGCGGCAAAGGCCTGGGGGGACGTGAAGGTTACACCGACGACCTTCGTTGTGAACAAGCGCGGCAATATCGTCAAGCGGTACGTTGGCAAGCCGAACTTTGACGAACTTGACAAGCTGATCGAAGAATTGCTTGCCGAGACCTGAGCGCGGTCCGACCCCATGATTCGCACCGAGGGCGGTGCAAAGTCGTTCATCCTGATCCTATGACGCACGTGGTCACTGAAAACTGCATCCGATGCAAATACACGGACTGCGTGGACGTGTGTCCTGTAGATTGCTTCCGCGAAGGCCCCAACATGCTGGTCATCGCGCCGGACGAATGTATCGACTGCGGCGTCTGCATTCCGGAGTGTCCGGCAGATGCGATCTTCGGTGAGGACGATGTGCCGCCGGGGCAGCATGATTTCATAAAACTGAACGCCGAACTCGCTCAAGCGCCCGGTTGGCGCCCCATCGTTCGCACGGTCCTTCCATTGCCGGATGCCGATATTTGGAATGGCAAAGCCAACAAGAGGGAAATGCTGGAGCGAAAGTGGCCTGCCGGCGGCTGACGGTGCTGCTGACATACGACGGCGGTACATCGCTTATCGCCACTGCCAGCCTCTCCAAACCGCAATGCCTACAATGGCGAGCTTCAAAAAGAGGAATTGCTCCGAGCCAGTCTTCGTTCTGGCATTCAAGAATACTTAAGGGCATCAATGCAAACAACTGTGCCTACGGGTCAACGAGTCAAGGCGCTCGCAGCCCAAGCTACGGAGTTCAAGCAACATAGCGATAACTGCTCGGGACAGAGCGAAACCTGGAGCGAGCTAAATCTGGACAAGTTTGCTCAGATGGTTGTTGAAGAATGCGTCAGCGCAATTGAGCAGCACTGCTTAGGAGTTGATCAGAATTCGATCAACGTCAATTCGTTAAAGATCGCCTTACGTGCTCATTTTGGAGCTCAATAGCCATAGTCTGTGGCGACGAAGTTGGCGACCTGCGAACGTGACACCCGAAGAAGGTGACCTTTCGCCGGCGCAAAAGTCCCATGGCTCGTCTTCTTTGCTTTGAGTGCTGGCAAGCATGCTTCACAAAACTCTGCATGCCACTTGCATCCGCCAAAGGCCCATGTCGATATTGGCCGCGTTCGCGAGCGGGATGTCAGAGCGACGCGACGGCTGAGCGCACCTCATCCACGCTCAAAATCTCGGACAGCACTACCGGCGGCCTGCCGTTTTGATAAAGCACATACAGCGGCACGCCATTCCGGCCCAACTGGCCAAGGGCGGCGGTGATGGCCGGGTCGCGCCGTGTCCAATCGGCCCGCACCAACGCGACGTTCTTGGCTGACAGGTCAGCCATCACCGCTGGGTTGGCCAACGTGGTCTTCTTGTTGTACTGGCAAGTGACGCACCAGGCCGCGGTGAAGTCGACAAACACAGGGCGACCGGTTGCCAGGATTTGCTCAACGCGTCCCGGCTCCCAGGCTTGCCAGGAACCTTCGCTGGCAGCAGCCGTGGCCGGCCGGGCATCGACTGCTGTGATGTTCTGACCCGCGTGCCACATCAGCAGCGCGAGCACGACGAATGAAATGCCACCCACGATGCGCCGCGAACGCCCGATCAGCGTGAGGGACCAGATCACCATGCTCATGGCGACCAGCAGCACCAACAGCGAAGCTGCCCCATCGATTCCGCTTTGTTGGCCCAGTACCCACAGCAGCCAGGTCACTGTTGCGAACATCGGAAAGGCCATGAACTGGCGCAGTGTCGCCATCCATGGGCCTGGCCTAGGCAGTAACTTGGCCACGGCGGGAATCCAGCCGGCGGCAAGGTAGGGCAAGGCCATGCCGAAGCCGAGGGCGGCGAACACGAGCAAGGCCTGCGGCGTCGGCAGCGTGACAGCTAGGCCGAGAGAAGCACCCATGAATGGCGCGGTACACGGCGATGCGATCGCCACGGCCAGCACTCCCGACAAGAATGAGTTGACCACTGGATGCCTGCTCTCCAGGGTTGCCAGCTTGTTCGGCAGGAAGGCGCCGAACTCGAATACTCCGGCGAGATTAAGTCCGATCACCGTGAATAGCGCCGCCAGCGTGGCGACCACGAGCGGGGTCTGCAGCTGAAAGCCCCACCCAAGCTGCTGGCCCGCCGCGCGCAGGCCGACCAGGAGGGCGCCGAGCAACACGAACGACACGACCACGCCAGCCGAAAACGCCAGCCCGCTGACGCGATGGCCGCGCCTATCGTCGGCATGGCGCGCGAAGCTCATCACCTTGATCGCCAGCACGGGGAAAACACAGGGCATGAGGTTGAGAATCAGGCCGCCCAGCAGAGCACCCAGGAGCGCTGCCGCGAAGGTAAGAGACATAGCAGATGCTGGCTGGCTCAGGCTGTTGCGCCGCAACGCCTCCTCCAGCGCGGGGGACACGCCGGGTGCGGCGGCCACCTGCGGCCATTGGCCTATGACTTGGGCCTCCGTGCGCCAACCCTTGTCTCCCAGGGTCAGCACCAAAGGCATCAGCGCCGGGCTCTCGCTGCGCTGGGCTGACAAGGGCACAACGGCGTTCCAGACCTTGCCGTCCCAGGATTGCGTGACCGGCGCCGCAGTCTCGATCACCTCCTTCGTCTCCGGGAAGAATCCAAGCACCTTGCCCTGCGCCTCAGCCGGCAAACCGGGCACGCTGACCTTGAGCATTTTGCCGTCGATCCGAACCGTCCCGGCGCCGGGGAGCGGGCGGGGTTGTGCCTGGAAGCTGGCATTGAAGACATTCGCGTACAGGGCTGTGGCACTGCGCGCGGGAATCTTGAGTGCGAATTCGCCCTCTTCGGGGACGCACTCCTGCCGGCATATCAGCCACTGCGCCTTCAGCTTGATTTCCAAGTCACCGCCCAGGAGCGAAGGCTTGAACTGCGGCGTGACGGTGAGTGGCACGGGCAAAAGTACCGTGCCGCTGTAGCCGTAGTTAGCCAGATTTCCGATCGGGTACTTCTTCGGTATCGGCCAGGCAATCTCGCCAGCCTCCACGCCCGGCGGTAGCGTCCACGTCAACTGGGTGGGGAGGCCGGAGTCGCCGGAGTTCTTCCAGTATGTGTGCCACTCGGGCTGGTGGGCCAGTTGCAGTCCGACCCACAACGCCTTGCCGGGCTCGACGCCTTCGGGCGCATGGGCCAGCAACTCGGCCCGCGCGCGCTCGGTCGTGACCACGCTTTTGAGCGGTTGCGCTTCAACCCGCAGAGCGAATGCACTGCCGAAGATCAGGAGGACGGCACAGGCCAGTCGCGCGACGGCCAAGGGCGCACTTTGGGCAACGGATTCAATGTTTGCGATCATGGATTTCTCTCGGGAGCCGGTCGGCAGCGTCAAAGTTTCCCATCTCACTCACTGCGGGTAGGCCGCTTTGAGCTCCCGATTGACCAGGGCTTTGAGCTGTTCATCGCCAAAATCCTTCAACGGCTTTCCGTTGACGAAAAATCCTGGCGTGCGGGTGACATTCAGGATCTTGGCATCGGCCATGTCCTGTTCGATGTTGGCAAGGACCTCAGCCGAGCCGGCGTCCTCGCGGGCTTTCCTGAGGTTCAGTCCGGTGCCGTCCACGATGGACCAAATCAGATCGGGCCGGGGGTCGTGGTCAGCGCCCCAGGTCCGTTGTGCGTTCAGCAAGGCGCGGTTCACCGGCCAGAAAAGACCTTGAAGCCGGGCCGCCTCGAGCACTTTGACAGCCGTGTCGGCGCCGGCATGGAACGGCGTGTACCGCACGACCAGTTGAACCTTGCCGGGGTTGCTGTCCACGATATCTTTCACCAGAGGATAGAAAGCCCTGCAAGTCTCGCAGGCCGGATCAAAGAACTCGACGATCCGGACCTTGGCCTGTGCCGAGCCATACGTCGGTGAATGCGGGCGATTGAACACCGAGTCACTTTGGCGGGCGAGTTCGCCAAGCCGTTCGTCCTCCATCCGGTCGTACAGGTACACGCCCAAGCCGAACAGCAGGATCACGGCCATGGCCGAAATCAGAAGAATTCGCTGCCGGTTCATTGGGACCCACCTTTCCTGGTCGCCAGTAGCAACAAAATAATGATGATGCTGAAGGAAGCCAGCGAGAGCATTGGGATGGTGACCAGGCCGCCCAATTCCAGGCTGACCTCGGCGCAGGACGGGCCCTTACCGCACGGCTGCAGGCCTTTTGGGATGTAGCCCGAGTACAGCAGCCAGTGGTAGAACGCCGCAAGCCATCCCGCGCCCGCCAGCGGCATGGCGTATTTGATGCCTCCTGAATCTTGCGAGTAGAGCCCGATGGCGAGGATTGGCACCAGAGGGAACATTGCGATGCGCTGATACCAGCACAGCACGCACGGCTCCAGCTTCATGATTTCGCTGAAGAACAGGCTGCCGAGGGTCGCGACGAACGCAACCAAGAAAGCCATCAGCAAGAGGGACCACTGCGGCGATGGAATGTTGGTGCGGCGAGGAGGGGGGTCTGAAAGACTAATTGGCATGGGGGGATTGCATAGGCTTGATTCAAGCCGTGGAGGGAAAGGCCTTGCCAGCAAATACGCTATGGCTCCGAGCGTCACAGCGCCCAACAACAGAACGGAGATCAGGCTGATAAAAATGGCTGTTTCGTTGTGAGCGCCCATTTGACACATTAAAGTCGGTTCAGGGTCAAGCGCCGCCCGCATCAATTGTGCTCTACAGCGATGCGTTAGAGCGCTCGCAGGCGTCGCCCAAAGTAAGTGGCGAGTTGGCGCGCTTTAGCCTGGCACCCCAGCAGGAACGTGGAGCGCTGCGATCAGCGGACAACGAACCTTGCCTTTCGCTTTTTCGCACTGGCCGATCAAGTTGTTCAACACGCGCTCGATCCGTTGCAGATCGATCAGCTTCGCGCGGACGTCTACCAGCTTCTCCTGCGCTTTCATCCGGGCCTTGGCGCAACTCGAACCATCCTCGAGTGCGAGGAGCTCGGCGATCTCGTCAAGGCTGAAGCCCAGCCGTTGCGCGGACTTGATGAAGGCGACGCGAGCCAGATCACTTCCGGCATACCGTCTGATGCCGCCCACGGGGCGATCGGGCTCGGGCACCAAACCCTTGCGCTGGTAGAAGCGGATGGTTTCAACGTTGACCGAGGCGGCATTGGCCAAGGCGCCAATGGTGAGGAAATCGGCCGGGCTGGACATGACTTGACTCCGTACTTTGGTACGGAGGTAAGCTTAGTCCATGAACAAGGAGCTTGTCACTCGCATGCCCCGGTCCGGGGGCCGGGCACTCATTGCCGGCGGGCTCGCCGCTTTGTTGGCTTCGGCGTGCTGTCTGGGTCCTCTGGTGCTGGTGCTAGTAGGGATCTCGGGCGCGTGGATCAGCAACCTTGCAGGACTCGCGCCCTATCAGCCGATCTTCGTGGCCGCTTCAGTGGCGGCACTGTTCTATGCCTGGCGGCAGATCTGGCGCCCTGTCGCGTGCGCGCCGGACCAGGTCTGCGCCGTCCCGCGCGTCAATCTGGCCTACAAGCTCCTCTTTGCCCTTGCTGATCTGGTTGACCGTCAAGGGGGCAGCTCACGAAACGGAAAAAATCGTACGCTAAGCCTTGTCGTGCCAATCTAGCACGATGATTGACATGCCGAGGAGGTGTTCATTGAACACCTCCTTTTCTTCACCCGGCGCAGCACGAAAGCTGCTTCACGTCCTTGC
>JGI26524J50256_1000609_pt1 | contig 45192 bp, 50 predicted proteins | sample ThiBio_inoc_plan_FD_50256 | JGI IMG/M metagenome (IMG submission 50256) | reverse complement strand
GAACGAGGCCGATTGCCTCACTCGCCAACATAGACAGGGGCGCGATGTTTACTCTGTGTCAGGGCCTTCGCGGCGGGCTACCGCGCGAGCGGTTTAGTCCAGCGCTGCAATGCCGAAGTAGATGCGCCGGTTCTACTTTGAGGCCAACGGAGCTGGAGCCTATGTTTAGTAGCAGCCGAAGCTCCGCCACTCTTGAGCTCTTGTCTCCAGAAACTCGAACCATACCCAAAGGTCACTAGCACGGAGGGCCGCAATTGTGACGACACAGACCTCGTCACAAACCTCGACACAAAACAAAAAGGCCCACCGAAGTGGGCCTTGAAGACAAGCTAAGTGCTTGATTTTATTGGTTGCGCGAGAAGGATTTGAACCTCCGACCTTTGGGTTATGAGCCCAACGAGCTACCAGACTGCTCCATCGCGCGGTAAGAAATAAATTATACCCTATTATTCAGCTGCTGCCGAATTATTTTCGGTTTCAGCAGCACGATCGACCAATTCGACCAGCGCCATGGGAGCGTTATCGCCCACACGGAAGCCCATCTTCAGAATACGGGTGTAGCCACCGGGACGCACCTTGAAACGAGGACCCAGGTCATTGAAGAGCTTGGTCACGCTATCACGGTCGCGCAGGCGGTTGAATGCAAGACGGCGGTTCGCTACGGAATCTTCCTTGGCCAGGGTGATCATGGGCTCGATCACGCGGCGCAGTTCCTTGGCCTTGGGAACGGTGGTCTTGATGACTTCGTGCTCGATGAGCGAATTCATCATGTTCTGCAGCATCGCGAGGCGGTGCGAGCTGGTACGGTTGAGTTTGCGGAGGCCGTGTCCGTGGCGCATGGTGCTTTCCTTTGAGTAATTAAATCAGGCAGCCGTATCAGGTACTGCCCGAGGCACTGTTCCCGGCGGGGAACCAAAAATTATAACTTAACGCTTGTCCAAGCCAGCTGGTGGCCAGTTTTCCAGTTTCATACCCAGCGTGAGGCCACGCGATGCGAGCACTTCCTTGATCTCGTTGAGCGACTTGCGGCCCAGGTTAGGCGTCTTGAGCAGCTCGTTCTCGGTGCGCTGGATCAGGTCACCGATGTAGTAGATGTTCTCGGCCTTCAGGCAGTTGGCGGAACGCACGGTCAGTTCCAGCTCATCCACAGGGCGCAGCAGGATCGGATCGAACGTGGCATTGCCGCGCGGGCCTGCCGGTGCGTCGAACGCAGCCAGCTCGCCACCTTCCAGCTGTGCGAACACAGCCAGCTGTTCCACCAGGATCTTGGCCGAGGCGCGCACTGCGTCTTCAGCGGTGATGGCACCGTTGGTTTCGATCTCGACCACCAGCTTGTCCAGGTCGGTACGCTGCTCCACACGGGCGCTTTCCACGGTGTAGCTCACGCGCTTGACGGGCGAGAACGAAGCATCCAGCACGATGCGGCCGATCGACTTGGTCGATTCGTCGGCATAACGGCGCAGGCTGCCAGGCACGTAACCACGGCCCTTTTCCACCTTGATCTGCATGTCCAGCTTGCCGCCTGCCGACAGGTTGGCAATCACGTGATCGGGGTTGACGATCTCGACATCATGGGGCGTCTGGATGTCGCGCGCGGTGACCACGCCTTCGCCATCCTTGCGCAGGCTCAGCGTGACTTCATCGCGGTTGTGTAGCTTGAACACCACGCCCTTGAGGTTCAAGAGGATGTTGACCACATCTTCCTGAACGCCATCGATGGACGAGTACTCGTGCAGAACGCCTGCAATGGTGACTTCCGTCGCTGCGTAACCCACCATGGACGAGAGCAGGACGCGCCGGATGGCGTTGCCCAGCGTGTGGCCGTACCCACGCTCGAACGGCTCCAGTGCGACCTTGGCACGATTGTGGCCAAGCTGCTCGACATTGATCGCCTTGGGTTTCAGCAAATTGGTTTGCATTCAGACTTCCTCTCAATACCCCCAGCTCGTTACACCGGTAAGGCTGGTGAAGCGCCTAAACCGCGATGCCTCGCGGTTCAGGGACGGTTTTCTCGAAATATGTACCGAGCGATTAGCGCGAATACAACTCAACGATCAGGGATTCGTTGATGTCGGCGCCAAACTCATCACGGTCCGGCACCTTCTTGAAGATGCCTTCAGCCTTGTCGGCATTCACTTCCACCCAGGCAGGCATACCCACTTGTGCGGCCAGTTGCAGGGCTTCCACAACGCGGTTTTGCTTCTTCGACTTTTCGCGCACAGCCACCACGTCACCCGTCTTCACGAGGTAGGAAGCAATGTTCACGGACTTGCCGTTCACAGTAATCGCCTTGTGCGACACCAGCTGACGGGCTTCAGCGCGGGTCGAACCGAAACCCATGCGGTACACGACGTTGTCGAGGCGGGATTCCAGCAGGAACAGCAGGTTGGCGCCGGTGTTGCCCTTCTTGCCTTCAGCGGCTTCGAAGTAACGGCGGAATTGCTTTTCCAGCACGCCGTACATGCGCTTGACCTTCTGCTTTTCGCGCAGTTGCAGACCGTAGTCAGAAGTACGGGCACCCGAGGTGCGGCCGTGTTGACCAGGCTTGGAGTCGAACTTGGACTTGTCGGCGATCGAGCGACGGGCGCTCTTCAGGAACAGGTCCGTGCCTTCACGGCGGGAGAGTTTGGCCTTGGGGCCGAGGTAACGTGCCACTTGAGCTTCCTTTGTGTCATCTGCCGCAAACCATTGCGGGAGCCGCCTGAGGCGCTTGCGCGTTCACAGGCGGCGGTGGGCTTAGAGAGATTAGATACGACGACGCTTCTGAGGGCGGCAGCCGTTGTGCGGCACTGGCGTCACGTCAGAAATCGACGTGATACGGATGCCCAGGGCACCCAGTGCGCGGACCGAAGATTCACGGCCAGGACCGGGACCCTTGATTTCAACGTCAAGGTTCTTGATACCTTGATCGATGGCAGCGCGGCCGGCCACTTCCGAAGCCACTTGGGCTGCGAATGGGGTGGACTTGCGCGAACCCTTGAAACCTTGTCCACCGGACGATGCCCACGACAAAGCATTGCCTTGGCGATCGGTGATCGTGATGATTGTGTTGTTGAACGAGGCGTGCACGTGTGCAATACCGTCCGAAACGTTCTTCCGGACCTTCTTGCGAACGCGCTGAGCTGCGTTATTGGCAGGAGACTTAGCCATGATGATCTTTCAATCTTTATTTCTTCAGTGCAGCTGCACCCTTGCGCGGACCCTTGCGAGTGCGAGCATTGGTACGGGTGCGCTGACCACGCATTGGCAGACCGCGGCGATGGCGGAAGCCACGATAGCAGCCGATGTCCATCAAACGCTTGATGTTCATCGTGGTTTCGCGGCGCAGGTCACCCTCAATGGTGAACTGCTCGATTTGCTCGCGAATTTTTTCCAGATCGCCGTCCGTCAGATCCTTGATCTTCTTGGAGTAAGCGATACCAGTTGCTTCGCAGATCTTGCGAGCGCGGGTGCGACCAATGCCAAAAATGGCGGTCAAACCGATTTCCGCGTGCTTGTGCGGCGGAATGTTAATGCCAGCGATACGTGCCATATGCGTCCTCTAATACTTTCCAATCAACCTTGGCGCTGCTTGTGACGCAGATCCGTGCAGATCACGCGCACCACACCCTTGCGGCGGATGATCTTGCAGTTGCGGCAGATTTTTTTGACCGAAGCCGAAACTCTCATTGCATTCTCCTAAAACTTTTCCATCCGTCCCGGCTGCTTCGCACGGAACACAATTTGTGCCCGCGAAAAATCGTGGGGCGCCAACTCAACCGATATTCAGTTCCTTGCAGGCAGTGTCGCAAGTGCAGCACTGCCTTCCTCATCATCAACCGCCTGCGTTGCCCTTGAAATTGGCTTTCTTGAGCAGCGACTCATACTGCTGCGACATCATGTAGTTCTGAACCTGGGCCATGAAGTCCATGGTCACCACCACAATGATCAACAGCGAGGTTCCACCAAAGTAGAACGGAACGTTGTACTTCAAGATCAGGAACTCTGGCAGCAAGCACACAAAGGTGATGTACACAGCGCCTGCCAATGTCAGGCGCACCAAGATCTTGTCGATATAACGAGCCGTCTGTTCACCTGGGCGAATGCCTGGAATGAACGCGCCGCTCTTCTTCAGGTTGTCTGCAGTTTCACGGCTGTTGAATACCAGAGCCGTGTAGAAAAAGCAGAAGAAGATGATGGCTGCAGCATAGAACATCACATAGATGGGCTGACCAGGAGTCAACGCACCCGAGATATCCTTCAACCAGCGCATCGACTCACCAGCACTGAACCAATTCACTACCGTTGCTGGCAGCAAAATGATCGACGAGGCAAAGATCGGAGGAATCACGCCTGCCATGTTCAGCTTCAGCGGCAGGTGCGACGATTGACCACCATAAACTTTGTTGCCTACTTGCCGACGAGCGTAATTCACCAGTATCTTGCGCTGACCCCGCTCGACAAACACCACGAAGTAAGTCACTAGACCAACGACGAGGACGATGAAGATAGCGGCCAGAATACTCATGGCACCCGTACGAACCAGCTCAAGAAGGCCACCGATCGAGCTAGGCAACCCAGCGGCGATGCCCGCAAAGATCAGGATCGAGATCCCGTTCCCCAAGCCGCGCTCTGTGATCTGCTCACCCAGCCACATCAGGAACATCGTGCCAGCCGTTAAGCTGACCACAGCGGTCATGCGGAATCCGAAACCGGGGCTCAGGACCAAACCAGCAGAGCTTTCCAGCGCTACGGCAATTCCCAGCGACTGGAACAGGGCCAAGCCCAACGTGCCATAGCGGGTGTACTGAGTGATCTTCCTGCGACCGGCTTCGCCTTCCTTTTTCAACTGCTCGAATGTGGGAACCACATAGGTCATCAGCTGCATGATGATCGACGCCGAAATGTACGGCATGATCCCCAGAGCGAAAACCGTGAAGCGCGACAGCGCACCACCGGAGAACATGTTGAACAGATTCAGGATGCCGCCTTGCTGGCCACTGAAGAGCTGCTGGAGTTGGGCTGGATCGATGCCTGGCACAGGGATATGAGCCCCAATGCGGTACACGACCAGCGCAAGCAACAGAAAAACCAGACGACGACGGAGGTCGCCGAATTTCCCGGTCTTTGCAATTTGAGCCGCGCTAGTAGCCACAGATGCCTTCCTTCAGAGCCACACTCAGGCGACGCTGCCGCCAGCAGCTTCAATCGCTGCTTTGGCACCAGCCGTAGCACCCACGCCATTGAGCTTGACAGCCTTGGTCAGGGAACCGCTCTTGATGACCTTCACCACCTTGGCCAATTCGCCAACCAGGCCTGCTTGCTTCAGAGCGAGGACATCCACTTCGGCCAGGCCGAGTTGATCCAATGCCGTCAGCGTCACTTCTGCGTTGAACTTGAGCAAGTGCGACTTGAAACCACGCTTGGGCAAGCGGCGTTGCAAAGGCATTTGACCGCCTTCAAAACCAACCTTGTGGTAGCCACCGGCACGAGACTTCTGACCCTTGTGACCACGGCCAGCGGTCTTGCCCAGGCCGGAGCCGATACCACGGCCTACGCGGCGCTTGGCATGCTTGGCGCCGTCTGCGGGCTTGATGCTATTGAGTTCCATGATCTATCTCTCAGAGGACTTTGACCAGATAGCTGATCTTGTTAATCATGCCGCGCACTTCGGGCGAGTCCTGCAGTTCGCTCACGCTATTGAGCTTGCGCAGACCCAGGCCACGAACGGTGGCGCGGTGCGATTCCTTGGTGCCAATCGGGCTGCGCACCAGTTGAATCTTGACGGTTTGTTGCGTTGTCATTTTCAAGCTCCGGTTCAGGCGAAGATGTCTTCGACTGTCTTGCCGCGCTTGGCCGCCACATTCGACGGGGTGGTCGAATTGACGAGCGCGTCAAACGTTGCACGGACCATGTTGTAGGGATTGGACGAACCATGGCTCTTGGCCACGATGTCAGTCACACCCAACACTTCGAAAACTGCACGCATAGGGCCGCCAGCGATGATGCCGGTACCCTTTGGAGCAGGTGCCATCATCACAACAGCAGCGCCATGGTGGCCGGTCACATTGTGGTGGATGGTGCCGTTCTTCAACGAGACCTTGACCATGTTGCGACGGGCTTCTTCCATAGCCTTTTGCACGGCAGCTGGCACTTCTTTCGACTTGCCCTTGCCCATGCCCACGCGACCATCACCGTCGCCAACCACCGTCAGTGCGGCGAAACCGAGAATACGGCCACCCTTCACGACTTTGGTCACGCGGTTGACCGCGATCATTTTTTCGCGCAGACCGTCGTCTTGACCTTCGTTCTGCACTTTGGGTTGAAATTTAGCCATTTTGTATTCCGCTCCGCTTAGAACTGCAGGCCAGCTTCACGGGCTGCGTCGGCCAGGGCCTTGACGCGACCGTGGTAGGCAAAGCCTGCGCGATCAAATGCAACCTTCTCGACACCTGCAGCCTTCGCCTTTTCAGCGATACGCTTGCCGATGATCTGGGCTGCAGCGGCATTGCCACCCTTGCCCGAGCCGCCGAGCGACTTGCGCACGTCGGCTTCCGCCGTGGATGCACTTGCCAGCACCTTACTGCCGTCGCCGGAGATCACACTGGCGTAGATATGGAGGTTCGTACGGTTCACCGTGAGACGTGCCACGCCTTGCTGTGCAATGCGGATGCGGGTCTGGCGCGAACGACGAAGACGCTGCTCTTTCTTGGTCAACATGTTGCAGCTCCTTATTTCTTCTTGGTCTCTTTGATCGTGATCTTTTCGTCCGCGTAGCGGATACCCTTGCCCTTGTAGGGCTCAGGTGGACGAACAGCACGAATCTCAGCAGCGATCTGACCGACACGCTGACGATCTGCACCCTTGATCACCACTTCCGTGGGCGTCGGGGTGGCAACCGTGATGCCTGCGGGCATTTCGATATTGACCGGATGCGAATAGCCAACAGCCAGATTCAGCTTAGAGCCTGAGGCAGCGGCTTTGTAGCCCACACCTACCAGGCTCAGCTTCTTTTCAAAGCCTTTGCTGACACCGACCACCATGTTGTTGACCAACTGGCGAATCGTGCCGCTCATGGCATTGGCTTCGCGGGATTCGTTAGCAGGCTCAAAGCTGAGCTTGCCGTCATTGCTGGACACTTTCACCAGCGCGTTTTGCGCCAGCGACAGAGCGCCACCAGTACCCTTGACAGAGATCTGGTCATCTTTCACGGACACATCCACGCCTGCGGGGATGGTCACGGGCATTTTTCCTACTCGGGACATTTCAGTTTCTCCTCAATGCCGCGGGTTAGGCCACGTAGCAGAGCACTTCGCCACCGACACCGGTAGCACGCGCCTTGCGATCAGTCATCACGCCCTTGGGCGTCGTGACAATTGCCACACCCAGACCGTTCATGACTTGTGGAATGGAATCACGGCCTTTGTAGACACGCAGGCCAGGGCGGCTGACGCGCTCAATGCGCTCAATCACGGGGCGACCTGCGTAGTACTTCAGGGCAATTTCGAGTTCCGACTTGCCGGCTTCGGTTTTCACCTGGAAGCCGTCGATATAACCTTCGTCTTTCAGCACCTGGGCGATGGCAATCTTCACTTTGGAAGAAGGCACCAGAACCGTGGCCTTGGCGACCATCTGTGCATTACGGATGCGGGTCAGCAAGTCAGCGATGGGATCACTCATGCTCATGTTTAATCTCTCCTGCCTGCTTACCAGCTGGCTTTGGTGACACCGGGGATGTCGCCTGCAAAAGCCAGTTCGCGGATCTTGGCGCGAGCCAGACCGAATTGACGGAAGGTGCCACGTGGACGACCGGTGATTTCGCAACGGTTGCGCTGACGCGTCGGGTTGGCGTTGCGAGGGAGCTTTTGCAGGCCCAGGCGGGCTGCATCCCGCTCTTCGTCGCTGCGCTTGGCATCGCCAGCGATTGCCTTCAGTTCCGCATACTTGGTTGCGTACTTGGCTGCCAGTTTTTCGCGCTTCAGTTCGCGCTGGATCAAAGCTACTTTAGCCATGCTTCGCCTCAGTTCTTGAACGGGAAACGGAAACCAGCGAGAAGCGCCTTGGCTTCTTCGTCGGACTTGGCCGTCGTGGTGATGCTGATATTGAGACCGCGCAAGGCATCGACTTTGTCGTACTCAATTTCAGGGAAGATGATCTGTTCTTTGACGCCGATGTTGTAGTTGCCACGACCATCGAACGCGCGACCAGAGATACCACGGAAGTCACGAACGCGAGGCAGAGCCACGGTCACGAAACGGTCCAGGAACTCATACATCTGCACGCCACGCAGCGTGACCATGCAACCAATGGCCTGGCCTTCGCGGATCTTGAAACCAGCGATAGCCTTCTTGGCCTTGGTCACCACAGGCTTTTGACCAGCAATCTTGGTCAGGTCAGCCACAGCGTTGTCCATCACCTTCTTGTCCGAGACTGCCTCGCTCACGCCCATGTTCAGCGTGATCTTGGTCAGACGGGGAACCTGCATCGGCGAGGTGTAGCCGAACTGTTTGGCCAGTTCGGGAGCGATCTTGTCGCGGTAAATTTCTTGGAGTCGTGCCATGTTTACCCCTTAGGCCGCCTTGATTTCAGCACCGCTGGACTTGAACACGCGAATGCGCGAACCGTCAGCCTGCACCTTGATGCCCACGCGATCAGCCTTGCCCGTAGCGGCATTGAAGATGGCCACGTTGGACTGATGAATTGGCATGGACTTTTCAACGATGCCGCCCGTCGTACCCTTCATGGGGTTTGGCTTGGCGTGCTTCTTGACCAGGTTGATGCCATCGATGACCACATAGGAGTCATCCTTGCGCAGCGACACCGTGCCGCGCTTGCCCTTGTCACGGCCGGTCAGCACGATGACTTCGTCGCCCTTGCGAATCTTGTTCATGGCGCGTCCTTAGAGAACTTCAGGAGCCAGAGACACGATCTTCATGAACTTTTCGGTACGCAGTTCACGCGTCACGGGTCCAAAGATACGGGTGCCGATAGGCTCCAACTTTGCATTCAGCAACACTGCGGCGTTGCCATCGAATTTGACGAGCGAACCATCGCCGCGACGAATACCCTTCGCCGTGCGAACCACCACTGCACTGTAAACCTCGCCTTTTTTGACGCGGCCACGTGGAGCGGCTTCTTTGATGCTCACCTTGATGATGTCGCCAACGCTCGCATAGCGACGCTTCGAGCCACCCAGCACCTTGATGCAAAGGACGGACTTGGCGCCGGTATTGTCGGCAACCTCTAACCGAGATTCTGTCTGGATCATTTCAATATTCCCAACTTGCACCAGAAGACAACAGCCCCAGAGAACTTCTCAAGGGCTGCAAATCAGCCAGTCAGTCTTGGGCCCGTCGTCCGCACCGCAAACCATTTGCAGCACTTCCCGCTGGGCAGAAACTTCACGTAGGAAACGCGAAGCCCTCGATTATTGCAAAAGACTTTTACGAAGTCAAGCGCCCTATCAGGCCGGAACCTGCAAATACTGTTGCGCCAGTTCCAAAAAGGCATCCAGGTGGGGGTCGGCACCCAGTTCCGCACGCAGGATGTCAGCGACCGCTGGGGCTAGCTCGATGGCCTTGCGGGCGTCGAGGAACAGTAACCGGGAGCGGCGGGCCAACACATCCTCTACCGTGCAGGCGTATTCGTAGCGGGCGGCAAAGCGCACCATGGCTTCTGTCAGCCCCCCACCAAGATCGGTCTGCGCACCGGCAATGTCCCGGACAACCGCCGCCTCGCTCCCGTAGGAGTGCAGTCCCTGGGCATCACTGATGCGATGTTGAACAGCCCCTTCAGGGGTTCCCACCAAGGGCAAATGATTGGTCACACCCGACGGTTTTTCCGGCAGCAGGCCCGTGGTGAAGCATTTTTGCAACACATCTTCGGCCATGGCGCGGTAGGTGGTCCATTTGCCCCCGGTCACGGTGATCAGGCCACTGCGACTGGCCAGCACGGTGTGCTCGCGGCTGATTTTCTTGGTGTTGTCACCATCGTCGTCCTGCGGCTTCACCAGCGGGCGCAGGCCCACCCAGATACTCCGGATGTCTTCCACCTTGGGCGCACGGGTGAGGTAGCGCGCCGATTCGTCCAGGATGAACCGGACCTCTTCGCGGAAAGGCTGCGGCTCACGCACGATGTCCTGGCGCGGACTGTCAGTGGTCCCGAGAATGAGCTTTCCCAACCACGGCACGGCAAAAAGGACCCGGCCATCGGCCGTCTTGGGAACCATCAGCGCATGGTCGGACGGAAGAAACTCCCGATCCACCACGATATGCACCCCCTGGCTGGGCGCCACAATGGGCTTGACGGGGCGGCCTATGGCCTCTCCGTCCATCTGGCGCAGGGCATCCACCCATACGCCGGTGGCATTCACAACCGTACGCGCGCGCACGGTGAACTGCTGGCCACTGTCTACGTCTGCACACACAAAGCCTGCAACCTTGCCAGCTTCGTGAATCAACGACCGCGCAGGGCAGTAGTTGACCACCAGGGCGCCCAGGCTGGCAGCCGTTCGCGCCAAGGCCAAGGCCAGACGGGCGTCATCAAACTGTCCGTCCCAGTACTTGACGCCACCCTTGAGACCTTCGGGGCGGGCCGTGGGCAGACACTCCAATGTGCGTGCGCGCCCCATGAATTCCGTGGCGCCCAAGCCCGCCTTCCCTGCCAAAGCGTCGTACATCTTGAGGCCGATACCGTAAAACGGCGTCTCCCAAAAGTGGTATGACGGCATCACAAACGGCAGGGGTTGCGCCAAGTGGGGCGCGTTGTGAAGCAAGGTGGTGCGCTCATGCAACGCCTCGCGCACCAGTGCGATGTTGCCTTGCGCCAGGTAACGAACACCGCCGTGTACCAATTTGGTCGCCCGGGACGAGGTTCCCTTGGCGAAGTCATGCGAGTCCACCAAGACCACGCTGAACCCTCGGGCCGCCGCATCCAGCGCCACCCCCAGGCCTGTAGCCCCACCGCCAATCACAGCCAGGTCATAGTGGTGGGGCTGGGCCAAACGCGCCAAAAGGTCGGCACGCCGTGTGGGGAGGGGAGCAGGGGCAGTAGTCATGGGGTGATTGTCCATGGGCGAAGCAAAAAATAAGGGTTTACCCTTGAATTTTTGTCACTTCGGGGGGAGATCCGGCCCCAGGCCTCCAAAGGCACTGGGGACGGTCTTGAATGAAAAGGCAGCCAGAGACCTTGTGAGCCACGGCTGCCTGAAGCATCGTCACAGTAAGCAGGACGGCGGGTTAAACAGGCTTACCGCGCCTTGCCATCCTTCCAGGCCTGCAACAAGGTGCCGTACGCAATCGTCTGGCCCTTTGGCTTCTCATTGGCCAACTTGGCCCATGGCGCTTGCTTGTCGCTCAGCCACTTGGCGGTGTCGCTCTTGGGGTTGAGCTTGGGAGCGCAATGGGCCATCCCAGCGCGTTCCAGACGGGCCATCACCTGGTCCATTTCGTCGGCCAGCGTGTCCATGGCGCCTTGGGGCGTCTTTTCACCCGTCACGGCCTGGGCTACGTTCTTCCACCAGAGCTGGGCCAGCTTGGGGTAGTCAGGCACATTGGTGCCAGTGGGCGACCACGCCACACGGGCTGGGCTGCGGTAGAACTCCACCAGACCACCCAGCTTGGGCGCCATGTCGGTCATGGCCTTGGACTGGATGTCAGACTCGCGGATCGGCGTCAGGCCCACCATGGTCTTCTTCAGCGACGTGGTCTTGGCCGTCACGAACTGTGCGTAGAGCCAGGCGGCGGCGGTCTTGTTGGCGTCGTGATCCTTGAAGAAGGTCCAGCTGCCAACGTCCTGGTAGCCGTTTTGCATGCCTTGCTTCCAGTAGGGGCCGTTGGGGCCAGGGGCCATGCGCCACTTGGGCGTGCCGTCGGCGTTCACCACGGGCAGGCCGGGCTTGGTCATGTCGGCCGTGAAGGCCGTGTACCAGAAGATCTGCTGCGCGATCTGGCCCTGGGCAGGCACGGGGCCGGCCTCGCCAAAGGTCATGCCCGTGGCTTCCTTGGGCGCGTATTTCTTCATCCAGTCCACGTACTTGGTGAGGGCGTAAACGGCTGCGGGCGAGTTGGTCGCACCGCCACGGGCCACGCTGGCGCCCACGGGCGTGCACTTGTCGTCGGCCACGCGGATGCCCCACTCATCGATTGGCAGGCCATTGGGAGCACCGATATCGGCCGTGCCAGCCATGGACAGCCAGGCGTCGGTGAAACGCCAGCCCAGGGATGGGTCCTTCTTGCCGTAATCCATGTGGCCGTAGATGGGCTTGCCGTCGATGTTCTTTACGTCGTTGGTGAAGAACTCGGCGATGTCTTCGTAGGCGCTCCAGTTGAGCGGCACGCCCAGGTCGTAGCCGTACTTGGCCTTGAACTTGTCCTTGATGTCCTTGCGGTCGAACAAATCAGCACGGAACCAGTACAAGTTGGCAAACTGCTGGTCAGGCAGCTGGTACATCTTTCCATCGGGGCCGGTCGTGAACTTGGTACCGATGTAGTCCTTGAGGTCGATGCCGGGGTTGGTGAACTCCTTGCCCGCGCCGCCCATGTAGTCGGTCAGGCTCATGATCTTGCCGTAGCGGTAGTGCGTGCCGATCAGGTCAGAGTCCGAGATCCAGCCGTCATAGATGGACTTGCCCGACTGCATCGAGGTCTGCAGTTTCTCGACCACGTCGCCTTCCTGGATCAGATCGTGCTTGACCTTGATGCCGGTGATTTCCTCGAACGCCTTGGCCAGCGTCTTCGATTCGTATTCGTGGGTGGTGATGGTTTCAGACACCACCGAGATTTCCTTCACGCCTTTGGCCTGCAGCTTTTTCGCCGCGTCGATGAACCATTTCATCTCGGCCATCTGCTGGTCTTTGCTCAGCGTGGACGGCTGGAACTCGCTGTCAATCCACTTCTTGGCTTCCGCCTCGCCCGCCATGGCGGCCTGGCCCGTCATGACCGCAACTGCCAATGCCAGCGCTGTGTACCGCGTCTTCATAGTGCCTGTCTCCTCATAGTCATCTCCCCTTTGGATGCAAGGGTCGCCCGGCTCCGGGGAAGGGTTGAGCCGTGCGACGGGAACCAACGGAATGCAAGCTGCCTGCGAACGCCTACTACCCCTTGCGCATGATCAGCGCCAGCAGCGCCATCGACAGCACGAAGCTGATCCAGATCGAAGGATCGCCCTGAAGGCTGAACCACTGGGCCAGCTTGCCGCTGATGCCCACGAAAATCAGATTCACGTAGGCCGCTGACAACAGCCCAATAAACAGCCGATCACCGCGCGTCGTCTCCAGCGGCAAAAAACCCTTGCGCATCGTCGTGGGCGACTTGATCTCCCACACCGTCATGCCAACCAGCATCAGTACGATGCAAGTGAAGAACACCGCCACGGGCAGCGTCCAAGCCATCCACTCAAACATGGCGATATCTCCTCAAACCCGGCCCATCGCGAAACCCTTCGCGATGTAGTGCCGAACAAACCAGATCACGATGGCGCCCGGCACGATCGTCAGAACCCCCGCTGCCGCCAGCGTCGCCCAGTCCATGCCCGACGCACTCACGGTGCGTGTCATGGTGGCCACGATGGGCTTGGCGTTCACGCTGGTCAGCGTGCGGGCCAGCAGCAGCTCCACCCAGCTGAACATGAAACAGAAGAACGCTGCAACGCCCACGCCCGCCTTGATGAGGGGCAAGAAGATGGTCATGAAAAAGCGGGGAAAGCTGTAGCCGTCGATGTACGCGGTCTCGTCGATCTCGCGCGGGATGCCGCTCATGAAGCCTTCCAGAATCCACACCGCAAGCGGCACGTTGAACAACAGATGGGCCAGCGCCACGGCAATGTGTGTGTCCATCAGCCCCACGGTGGTGTAGAGCTGGAAGAACGGCAGCAAGAACACGGCCGGGGGTGTCATGCGGTTGGTCAGCAGCCAGAAGAACACATGCTTGTCGCCCATGAACTGGTAGCGGCTGAACGCATAGGCTGCGGGCAGCGCCACGGTGAGCGAGATCACCGTGTTGATCGCCACATAGATCAGGCTGTTGATGTAGCCCGAGTACCAGGACGCATCGGTAAAGATGGTCTTGTAGTTGGCCCAGGTGAAGTTCTGCGGGAAGAACGAGAAGCTCGACAGGATCTCCTCGTTCGTCTTGAAGCTCATGTTGACCATCCAGTAGATGGGCAACAGTGCGAACAGCAGGTACGCAATCAGGAACAGCGTGCGCTTCTGGAAACGTTTTTCATTCATGGCCGGCTCCTTCGTCGCTGACGGTGCCCACGCGCTGCATCCAGTTGTAGAGGATGAAACACAGCAGCAAGATGATGAAGAAATAGATCAGCGAGAAGGCGGCCGCAGGGCCCAGGTCGAACTGGCCGACCGCCTTGGTCGTGAGGTACTGGCTGAGGAACGTGGTCGCATTGCCCGGCCCGCCCCCCGTGAGCACGAAGGGCTCGGTGTAGATCATGAAACTGTCCATGAAGCGCAACAGCACCGCAATCATCAGCACGCCGCGCATCTTGGGCAGCTGGATGTAGCGGAACACCGCGAACTTACTCGCACCATCGATGCGGGCTGCCTGGTAATACGCGTCGGGGATGGAGCGCAGCCCGGCAAACGCCAGCAGCGCGACCAGCGGCGTCCAGTGCCACACATCCATCAGCAGCACCGTGAGCCACGCCTGCGTGGCGTTGCCGGTGTAGCTGTATTCAATGCCCATCTCCTGCAACATCCGGCCCATCAGGCCAATATCGGCACGGCCATAGATCTGCCAGATGGTGCCCACCACGTTCCAGGGGATCAACAGCGACAGCGCCACCACCACCAGCACGGCGGACGACTTCCAGCCCTGCGCGGGCATGGACAGCGCCAGCAGGATGCCCAGCGGAATCTCCACCGCCAGCACGGCCAGCGAGAAGGTAATCTGCCGCCACAGCGCCGAGTGCAGTTCTTCGTCACGCATCACGGCAGCAAACCATTCGGTGCCCACAAACACGCGGCGTTCGGGGCTGATGATGTCCTGCACCGAATAGTTCACCACCGTCATCAGCGGCAGGATGGCCGAGAAGGCCACGCAGATGATGACCGGCAGGATCAGGAACCAGGCTTTCTGGTTCACGGGCTTGGTCGTCGTGCTCATGCCAGAAGCTCCTCATTCTGGTAGTAGCAGGTGTGCTCACCCAGCACCTGCAGCCACACCGTGTCGCCCGCCGAGGGCAGTCGCGTCTCGGGGCTGAAGCGGGCCTTGAGCGTGTGCTCGCCCACCTTCGCGGTCAACATCAGGTAGGTGCCGATGTCCTGCACTTGCGCCACCGTGCAGGCAATGGCGCCGGGTTGCTCTGCTGATGCCAGCGCCAAGTATTCGGGCCGAATACCCACCTGCACTGGGCCCGTCGGCAAAGCACGTCCCACAGGGGCGTGCAGGCGGTGGCCGACGATGCTGAGCTGGCCTGCGTCCACCTGCGCGGGCAAAAAGTTCATGCCTGGGGAGCCAATGAAATGCCCCACAAACACATGCTGGGGCCGCTCGAACAGTGCATCGGCCGAGCCCACCTGCACGGCGCGGCCACGCGTCATGACCACCACCTGGTCCGCAAAGGTCAATGCCTCGACCTGGTCGTGCGTCACGTAGATCAGTGTGAGCTTGAGCTCGTGGTGGATCTGCTTGAGCTTGCGCCGCAGTTGCCACTTGAGGTGCGGGTCGATCACCGTGAGCGGCTCGTCGAACAGCACCGCCGCCACATCGGCGCGCACCAGGCCACGGCCCAGTGAAATCTTCTGCTTCTGGTCGGCTGACAGCCCTGCGGCCCGCAGGTTCAGCTGATGGCTCATCTCCAGCATCTCGGCAATCACGCCCACGCGCTGCTTGATCTGCTCCTCGGGCACCTTGCGGTTCTTCAGCGGAAACGCCAGGTTCTCGGCCACCGTCATGGTGTCGTAGATCACCGGAAACTGGAACACCTGCGCAATGTTGCGCTCCTGCGGGCTGGCACGGGTCACGTCGCGGCCATCAAACAGCACCTTGCCGTGCGAGGGCACGAGCAGCCCCGACATGATGTTGAGCATGGTCGTCTTGCCGCAGCCCGAAGGCCCCAGCAGCGCATAGGCACCGCCATCCTCGAACTCCATCTTCAGGGGCAACAGCGCGTAGTCGCTGTCCTGCTGCGGGTTCGGCTTGTACGAATGCGCCAAGTCCAGACTGATGCGGGCCATCTCAACGCCCTCCTTGTACAGCGTTCGGGCGCGCGGGCGCCCATGCCAGCCGGCCGTCAGCACCAAACACATAGGCCTGGGCCGGGTCCAGGTGCAGCGTGATGGACATGCCCAGTTCAAAGTAATGCACCCCGGTCAACTGCGCCACCAGGTCGCCCCAGGGCGTGGCCGCGTGCACAAATGTGTCCGAGCCCGAGATTTCGGCCAGCTCGACCACTCCGCCCACGCTGATGTCGCCCGGGCGAGCCTCCACGCGCAGCGCACTGGCGCGCACACCCACCGTGAGCCCTGCCGCCGTGGCCACACCTTGGGACAGGGGCACGGCCAGTTCTGCGCCGCCCTCCAAGCGCACACCCCCTGGGACCGCCGATGCGGCAATGAGATTCATGGGCGGGTCGCTGAAGGCACGCGCCACACGCAGCGAGTTGGGCGCATGGAACACCTCGGCCGTGGGGCCGTACTGCAGCAACTGACCTTCGTCGAGCACAGCGGTGTAGCCGCCGAGCAGCAGGGCCTCGCCCGGCTCAGTGGTGGCATACACCACGGTGGACTGGCCTGCAGCAAACAGCTGGGTCAGTTCTTCGCGCAACTCTTCACGCAGCTTGTAGTCCAGGTTCACCAGCGGTTCGTCCAGCAGCATCAGCGGCGCGCCCTTGGCCAAGGCGCGGGCCAGCGCCACGCGCTGCTGCTGCCCACCCGACAGCTCGGCCGGGTAGCGGTCGAGAAACATGTCGATGTGCAGGCGGCTCGCAATTTCGCGCACGCGGGCGTCGATGTTCTTTTCGCCGCGCAGCTTCAGGGGCGACGCAATATTGGCCGCCACCTTCATGGAGGGGTAGTTGATGAACTGCTGGTACACCATGGCCACGTTGCGGTCGCGCACGGGCATGCCGGTCACGTCCACGCCATCCACCATCACGCGCCCGGCCGTGGGCGTATCGAGCCCCGCCATGATGCGCATCAGGCTGGTCTTGCCCGCCTGCGTGGCGCCCAGCAGCACCGTGACGGCGCCGCTATGCAGCGCCAGGCTCATGTCGTGGAGCCAAGTCTGCGGCCCTACCTTCTTGCTGATGCTGTCCAGTGCCAGCTGCATCACGCAACCTTTCTAATGGCCCCCTGGGGGCTGTGTGGATCTGGCTTTCTGCTGCGCACGCAGCAAAGTGCCTCGTTTTCGATTGCGTTCATTTTTGTTCTTTTTTGATCGTATCGAATCAAGGTTTACCCTTAATGAGTTCCTTTTTGTTCGATTTAAAGTATCTCCACCCTATAAGCCGATTGATTCGCGTGAATACGAACCCCCGACAACTGCTGCTTCTCGAAGAAGTCCGCGCGCGCAAATCCGCCACGGTGGAACAACTGGCAGACACCCTGGGCGTGACCCTGCAGACCGTGCGACGTGACGTGCAGCGCCTGGCCGAGTCCGGCCTGCTCACGCGCTTTCATGGTGGCGTGCGCGTGCCCAGCTCCACGGTGGAAAACCTGGCCCACACCCAGCGCGAGACACTGCACGCCGAAGGCAAGGCCCGCATCGCGCGTGCCGTGGCCGAACAAGTGCCCAACGACTGCTCGCTGATCCTGAACATCGGCACCACGACCGAGGCCATCGCCAAAGCCCTGCTGCACCACCGCGGCCTGCGCGTGATCACCAACAACCTGAACGTGGCCGCCATCCTGAGCGGCAACCCCGAGTGCGAGGTCATCGTGGCCGGCGGCGTGGTGCGCGCCCGCGACCGGGGCATCGTGGGCGAAGCGGCGGTGGACTTCATCCGCCAGTTCAAGGTGGACATTGCGCTCATCGGCATCTCGGGCATCGAGCCCGATGGCTCCCTGCGCGACTTCGACTACCGCGAAGTGAAGGTGGCGCAAACCATCATCGAACACGCACGCGAGGTCTGGCTGGCGGCCGACTTCAGCAAGTTCAACCGCCCAGCCATGGTGCAACTGGCCACACTGGCGCAAATCGACCGCCTGTTCACCGACGCGCCGCCGCCTGAGCCCTTCCCGGCCCTGCTGCAAGATGCTGAAGTCATCTGCAGGGTAGCTGCATGACAGAAGGCCCTCCCGAGTCGCCTGCGGCGTCTTCCCCCGGTGGGGGACGATGCCCTCGCTGCGGGGAGGCCCTTGCACAGCGTCCGCGGGTCTGGGCCGCGCGCTGATCGACCGCTGTGGACACTACGTGGATTCATACATTTCGGAGCCCCTCGTCACCATGACCTACCTGCTCGCCCTCGACCAAGGCACCTCCAGCTCCCGAAGCATCGTTTTCGACGAAGGCGGCCACATCGTGGCGCAGGCCCAGTTGGAGCTGCCGCAGATCTACCCCCAGCCCGGCTGGGTGGAGCACGACCCGCTGGAGATCTGGCGCACCCAGCTCGCCACCGCCCGCGATGCGCTGGCCAAGGCGGGCATTGCGGCCAGCGCCGTGCGCGCCGTGGGCATCACCAACCAGCGCGAAACCACGGTGCTATGGAACCGCAAGACAGGCCAGCCCGTGCACCACGCCATCGTCTGGCAGGACCGCCGCGCCGAGCCCGCCTGCGCTCAACTGCGCGAGCAAGGCCATGCCGCCACCATCCAGGCCAAGACGGGCCTGCTGGTGGATGCCTACTTCTCCGGCACCAAGCTGCAGTGGCTGCTGGACCATGTGCCCGGCGCCCGTGAAGCCGCCGAGCGCGGTGAACTGGCCTTTGGCACGGTGGACAGCTGGCTGATGTGGAAACTCACCCACGGCAAGGTGCACGTCACGGATGTGAGCAACGCCTCGCGCACCATGCTGTTCAATGTGCACACCAATCAGTGGGACGAAGAGCTGCTGGCGCTGCTGCGCATTCCCAAGGCGCTGATGCCCGAAGTGCTGCCGTCCAGCGCCCATTTTGGCGATATCGCGGCCGACCTGCTGGGCCACAGCATCCGCATCGGCGGCGTGGCGGGCGACCAGCAAAGCGCGCTGTTCGGCCAGGCCTGCTTCACGGCGGGCATGGCCAAGAACACCTATGGCACGGGCTGCTTCATGCTCATGCACACGGGCGGCACGTTCCAGACCTCGCAGAACGGCCTGCTCACTACCAGTGCAGCGCAGGCCAGGGCCCAGCCTGAATTCGCCATGGAGGGCTCTGTGTTCGTGGGCGGCGCTGTGGTGCAGTGGCTGCGCGATGGCCTGCGCGCCATCTCCACCAGCAACGAGGTCGAGTCGCTGGCGCAAAGCGTGCCCGACTCAGGCGGCGTGATGATGGTGCCTGCCTTCACCGGCCTGGGCGCCCCGTACTGGAAACCCGACTCGCGCGGCACCATCACCGGCCTCACACGCGGCACCACGCTGGGCCACATCGCCCGCGCGGCGCTGGAAAGCATCGCCTACCAGAGCGCCGCCCTGCTGCTGGCCATGAGCCGCGACGCCGTGGCCGCTGGCGGTGCGCCCGTGAGCGAACTGCGCGTGGACGGCGGCGCCTGCATCAACGACCTGCTGATGCAGTTCCAGGCCGACCTGCTGGGCATTCCGGTGGTACGCCCTGCGGTCATCGAAACCACTGCGTTGGGCGCTGCCTACCTGGCGGGTCTGTCGAGCGGCGTGTACCGCAGCACGGATGAACTTTCGCAGCTGTGGCGCGCCGACCGGCGCTTTGTGCCCACGCTCAGCAGCGCCCGCGCGCAGGAGCTGATGGCGAACTGGGAACACGCCGTTCGCCAAACAGTAGCTGAGTAGCTCCCCCTGAGGCGCTGCGCGCCTTCCCCCTCTCTGCTTCGCTTCGCTCGCGGAGGGAGACGCTCCCAGCGCGGCGGGGCGGCCCTTGCGCGGGAGCACTGGCTTTGGCCACGCCGGTTGCACGAGTCTTCGAGCAACTCATAGGTCTAGCGGCGCTACCATCGGCTCTCCCTTTCCAGCCTGCCCGCAAAATGACCTCCCCCGCTCCAGCCACAGCAAACTCCTCCCTTCCCACCATCGCCTTCATCGGCGGCGGCAACATGGCCAGCGCCATCATCGGCGGGCTGATCCGCCAGGGCCACCCGGCCAGCCAGATCGAGGTGGTCGAACCCTGGGCCGATGCGCGCGCTGCGCTGCAAAAGAACTACGGGATCGAAGCCCAGCCTGAAGCGGGCCCTGCCCTGCAGCGCGCCCGCATCGTGGTGTGGGCCGTCAAGCCCCAGACCTTCAAAGATGCCGCCGCGCAGGCAAAAGCCCACACGCAACAGGCCTTGCACCTGAGCGTGGCCGCCGGCATCCGTTCGGACAGCATCGCCCAGTGGCTGGGCACCGAGCGCGTGGTGCGCACCATGCCCAACACCCCCGCGCTGGTGGGCAAGGGCATGAGCGCGCTGTATGCCCGCCCCGCCGTGGACACCGCCGAGCGTGCGCAGGTCGAGGCCATCATGGCGTCTACGGGCGAGTTCCTGTGGGTCGATACGGAAAAGCTGCTCGACGCCGTGACCGCCCTCTCGGGCTCGGGCCCAGCGTATGTGTTCTATTTCCTCGAAGCCATGACCCGTGCGGGCACCGGCATGGGCCTTACCGAGCAGCAGGCGCACCAGCTGGCCGTGGGCACCTTTGTGGGCGCGTCCGAACTGGCACGTCGCTCCGACGAGCCCCCGGCCGTGCTGCGCCAGCGCGTCACGTCCAAGGGCGGCACCACCTACGCTGCGCTGCAGTCCATGGAAGCAGCAGGCGTGGCCGCCAGCTTTGAGGCGGCCATGCGTGCCGCCGAGCACCGCGCCCACGAACTGGGCAATGAATTCGGCGCGTGAGCCTGAATTTCTAAGATTTTTTGGCTTTCAGCGCTTATCCATCAAGCGCCAGCAGCTATCAATTTGTGAGTAATTGACGCACCAGGTAGCTGCCCGCAATGCCCGCAAACACCGTGGCGCCCAGCCAGTGGTTGATGCGGAAGGCCTTGAAGCAGCCCTCGCGGGTGCGGGCGCGGATCAGCGTGAAATGCCACACGGCCTGGGCCAGCGCCGCAGCAATCGCTACATAAAAGATAGCACCCAGTGCATAAGGGGAAAGCGCTACCGCCCAAATACCGATAAAGAGCAGGTAGAACAGCACAATGCCCACCACATCAAAGCGCCCCAGCGTGATGGCCGAGGTCTTGATGCCGATCTTGAGGTCGTCATCCCGGTCCACCATGGCGTATTCGGTGTCGTAGGCCAGCACCCAGAACAGGTTGCCCAGCCACATCCACCAGGCCACGGCGGGCACGCTGCCCTGCACAGCGGCAAAGGCGATGACGATGCCGAAGTTGAACGCAATGCCCAGCACCGCCTGGGGCATGGAAATGATGCGTTTGGTGAACGGGTAGGCAATGGCCACCAGCACGGCGGGCACCGACCAGGCGATGGCGGCCTTGTTGGTGGTGAGCACCAAGCCAAACGCCACCAGCGCCAGCACTGCCCCCAGGCTCAGCGCCTCTTTCACCGACACCGCACCGGTCGTGACGGGCCTCTGCGCCGTGCGTTTGACGTGTTTGTCAAAGTCGCGGTCGGCCACGTCGTTCACGCAGCAGCCTGCACTGCGCATGAAGAAGGTGCCCAGCACAAACACCACCAGCAGGTGCCAGCCCGGAAAGCCGTCGGCCGCAATCCACAGCGCAGACAACGTGGGCCACAGGCACACCAGCCAGCCAGCGGGGCGGTCCCAGCGAATGAGGTCGAGGTAGAGCGAAAAGCGGCTGCGGGGGACGGTGGTGGCGGCGGTCATGGGTGAGGATTTTCCCAGATGCCCGCCGCTGGTTGCGCATCGCCGCCATTGAAAACGCCCGGGGACTTTGCAGCCCCCGGGCGTTCGGTTCACAAAGCGGTGAAGTGCTTACTCTTCCAGCAGCGAGCGCAGCATCCACGCCGTCTGCTCGTGCACCGTGAGGCGCTGCGTCAGCAGGTCGGCCGTGGGCTCGTCGCTGGCCTTGTCGGCCAGGGGGAACAGGCTGCGCGCGGTGCGGGCCACGGCCTCATGGCCTTCGACCAGCACGCGCACCATCTCCAGTGCCTTGGGCGGCTTGGCGGGCGCATCGGGCACCGTGGCCAGCTTGCCGAATTCGGCATAGGAGCCCGGCGCCACATGGCCCAGCGAGCGGATGCGCTCGGCAATCGGGTCCACGGCATTCCACAGCTCGGTGTACTGCGCCATGAACATGGTGTGCAGCGTGTTGAACATGGGGCCCGTCACGTTCCAGTGGAAGTTGTGGGTGGTGAGGTACAGCGTGTAGGTGTCGGCCAGCAGGCGCGACAGGCCCTGGGCGATGGCAGCGCGGTCCTTGTCGCTGATGCCAATGTTGATGGTGGGGGCGGTGGTCTTGGAGGCCTTGGCCATGTCATTGCTCCTGAAGTGAAGATGGATTCGACAGCAGATGCCCGCCGACCCGTCGGACCTGGAGGCATCGCACCAAAAACACTGTAGCGCAAGGCCATGACCAGCGAGCCTGACCTGCGTCAGAGCCACACCACGGCAGCAGGACATCGCCCGCCAGCGCGGCACAGGCCAGGCCTGCCTTACGACAGCCGCTTGACCCCCGGCAGCTCGCAGGCATACACCGCGTTGCGCAATGACGCAATGGCTTCATACCGGGTAAAGCTGCGCCGCCATGCCAGCACCACGCGGCGCATGGGTGGCGGGCCGCCGTCCTCTTCGCGGATGGGCAGGTAGCGGATATAGCTTTCGTCGCTCTTGCGGCGGCGTGACACGGTGAGCAGCGCATCGCGCGGCACCGAAAGGCGCGGCACCAGCGTCACGCCCATGCCTGCGGCCACCATGTGCTTGATGGTTTCGAGCGAAGAGCCTTCAAACGACTTGCGGATGCCCTCGGCATTGCTCGCAAAGCGCGCAAATTCGGGGCAGACCTCCAGCACATGGTCGCGAAAACAATGGCCCGCCCCTAGCAGCAGCATGGTCTCGCTCTTGAGTTCGGCCGCCGTCACAGACTTCTTCGCCGCCAGCGGGTGCGTGCTGGGCACGGCCGCCATGAAGGGCTCGTCATACAGCGGCGCCATGGCCAGGCCCGTGTCGGGGAAAGGTTCGGCCAGGATGGCGCAGTCGATCTCGCCGGTACGCAGCATCTCCAGAAGCTTGACGGTGAAGTTCTCCTGCAGCATCAGCGGCATCTGAGGTGTGCGCGTGATGGACTGGCGCACCAGCTCGGGCAGCAGATAGGGCCCGATGGTGTAGATGACCCCCAGGGTGAGCGGCCCCGCCAGCGGGTCCTTGCCGCGCTTGGCAATCTCCTTGATGGCCGCCGCCTGCTCCAGCACGCTCTGAGCCTGGCGCACGATCTCTTCGCCCAGCGGCGTCACCGAAACCTCGCCCGCGCTGCGCTCGAAGAGCTTCACATCCAGCTCTTCTTCCAGCTTCTTGATGGCCACCGACAGTGTGGGCTGCGACACGTAGCAGGCATCGGCCGCATGACCGAAGTGCTTCTCCCGCGCTACGGCAACGATGTACTTGAGTTCGGTGAGGGTCATGGTGTGTTCCAGCAGGCCGTGTCATGCCTTGAGATAGTCGGATTTTCCACCCAACCAGCGCCCGACGTGCTTTGCGGCCAGGTCAGGATACCGGTCCAGCATCTGCGGCGCCAGTTCGCGCGCCCATTCGAGCAGGTGGGAGTCGGTCGCCAGGTCGGCAAAGCGCAGCAGCGCATCCCCCGACTGGCGCGCGCCCAGAAACTCACCGGGGCCGCGAATCTCCAGATCGCGCCGGGCGATCTCGAAGCCGTCGTTGGTTTCGGCCATGGCGCGCAGGCGCTCCTTGGCGGTTTCGCCCACGCGGCCGCTGTCGTTGGTGGCATACAGCAGCACGCAGGCCGAGGCCGCCGCACCCCGCCCCACCCGGCCGCGCAGCTGGTGCAGCTGGCTCAGGCCAAAACGTTCGGCATGTTCGATGACCATGAGGGACGCATTGGGCACGTCCACGCCCACTTCGATCACCGTAGTGCTGACCAGCACGCCCATCTGGCCGCTGGTGAAGAGCGCCATCACGGCCTTCTTCTCGGCCGTGGGCATGCGCGAGTGCAGCAGACCGACCATGCAGCCCGGCAAGGCCTCGCTCAGGTCGGCATGGGTGGCGGTGGCGTTGGAGAGGTCCAGCGCCTCGCTTTCTTCGATCAGCGGGCACACCCAGTACACCTGCCGCCCGGCCTCCACCTGCGCGCCGATGCGCTCAATCACTTCGTCCTTGCGGCTGTCGGCAATGAGTTTGGTAACGATGGGCGTGCGGCCTGGCGGTAGCTCGTCGATGACGGACACGTCCAGGTCGGCGTAGTAGCTCATGGCCAGCGTTCGCGGGATGGGCGTGGCGCTCATCATGAGCATGTGGGGCTCCATGCCATGGGCTGCGAGTTTCTGCCGCAAGGCAAGCCGCTGCGCCACGCCAAAACGGTGCTGCTCGTCGATGATGGCCAGCGCCAGGTTCTTGAACTGCACCTGCTCCTGGATCACGGCGTGGGTGCCCACCACCAGCGCGGCCTCGCCGCTGGCCACCAGCGCCAGCATGGCGGCGCGGTCCTTTTTCTTTTGCCCGCCCACCAGCCAGGCCACCTTGCGGCCGCGCTCGGCCAGCAGGGGTTCGAGCCAGCCGATCATCTTGGCGAAATGCTGCTCGGCCAGGATTTCGGTGGGGGCCATCAGCGCGCACTGCCAGCCCGCATCCATCGCCAGACAGGCGGCCAGGGCCGAGACCACGGTTTTGCCCGAGCCCACATCACCCTGCAGCAGCCGGTGCATGGGCACCTGGCGGGCCAGGTCGGCGGCAATTTCTTCGCCCACGCGGCGCTGGGCGGAGGTGAGGCTGAAGGGCAGCACGGCCAGCAACTGCTCATGCAGCGGCAAGGCACCGTCGGCGGCTTTTTGGGCGCGCAACACGGGCGCACGCAGCATGTCGCGTGCGCGGCGCGACTGCTGCTGCGACAGCTGCTGGGCCAACAGCTCCTCGGCCTTCAGGCGCTGCCACGCGGGGTGGCTGTGGTCCTCCAGCGTGGACAGCGCCACATCGGGCGTGGGGTGGTGCAAAAAAGTGAGCGCCTCGCGCAGGCTGAATAAGCTCTGGAGGCCATTTTGGCCATAAACCCGAGTCACCGGCGGCTCGGCACCGGGTGGCAGGGTGTCCGACAAGTCCACCCGCGTCAGCGCGCCCACCACCGCACGGCGCAGGTAGGGCTGGGGCAAACCGGCCGTGGTGGGGTAGACGGGCGTCAACGCCGCAGGCAGCTCGCCGCCCGCCACGCGGAACGCGGGGTGCATCATCTGCCGCCCCCAGAAGCCGCCCTTGATCTCACCCCGGATGCGCAGGCGCGCACCCACGGCCAGGGTTTTCTGGTGCGAGGGGTAGAAGCTGAAGAAGCGCAGCTCGCATGAGCCGGTCTCGTCCTCCACCTGCACCAGCAGCTGGCGGCGCGGGCGTAGCTGAATCTCGCTCGCAGTCACCGTGGCTTCGATCTGCACCATCTGCCCGTCGCGCGCATTGGCCAGCGGGGTGATGCGGGTTTCATCCTCGTAGCGCAGGGGCAGGTGCAGGGCCAGGTCGATGTCACGTTGGAGCCCCAGCTTTTGCAGCGCCTTTTGCGCTACCGACGCGCCGCCTTTGGCCGCAGCAGGGGCTGCCGAAGCCTTGGCGCTAAGGGAAACTCTGGGGGCTGCGGCGGGCATGTAGCGGGTTCTGCGAACGACAAGGGCGGGGCAAAAAGGCTACCATGGTTACCGTTGATTACGCCTAAAGACGGGCGTTTATTCAGAGTCCAGGTCCCCTACCATGCTCAAGCGCATTCACATTCAGCATCTCACCCTGGGCATGTATCTGCACGAGTTCTGCGGGTCGTGGATGGACCACCCGTTCTGGCGGGCCAAGTTCTTGCTCAAAGACCCCGGGGACCTGGCCCGGATACAAGCCACTGCCATCCAGGAAATCTGGATTGACACCGACAAGGGGCTGGACGTGGCGGCGGGCACCGCGTCGGTGTCGCGCGAGGAGGCCGACGCGCAGATTGACACCGACTTCAGCCGCCTTGAGGACCTGCCGCCCATCAAAGTCACGCTGCCATCCCCACCGCCGCCGCCCAAGCGCAACCGCAATCCTGCGGACATGCACAGCGAACTCAAGATGGCCGCTGCCATCTGCGTGAAATCCAAAGAAGCCGTGGTCTCGATGTTCAACGAGGCCCGCATGGGCCGCGCGGTGGACTCGGCGAGTGCACAGAGCCTGGTGGAAGAAATTTCGGATTCCGTCACCCGCAACCCCGGCGCGCTCATCAGCCTGGCGCGCCTGAAAACGGCCGACGACTACACCTACATGCACTCGGTGGCGGTGTGCGCGCTGATGGTGGCCCTGGCCAAGCAGCTCAAGCTCAAGGACGACCAGCAGCGGCTGGCGGGCATGGCAGGCCTGCTGCACGATCTGGGCAAGGCGGCCATCCCGCTGGCCGTGCTCAACAAACCTGGCAAGCTCACCGACCAGGAATTCACCGTGGTGCGCAGCCACCCGGTGGAGGGCTACCACATGCTCAAGGAGGGCGGCAACGTGCCCGACGCCGTGCTGGACGCCTGTCTGCACCACCATGAAAAGGTCGATGGCTCCGGCTACCCCGACAAGCTGCAGGGCGAAGGCATCAGCGTGATCGCGCGCATGACGGCCATTTGCGACGTGTACGACGCCATCACCTCCGACCGGCCCTACAAGCGTGGATGGGACCCCGCCGAGTCACTGCGCCGCATGGCCGAGTGGACCAAGGACCATTTCGACGCCCGCATCTTCCAGGCCTTTGTCAAAAGTATCGGCATCTACCCTGTGGGCTCGCTCGTGCGCCTGACCTCGGGCCGCATCGGCGTGGTCACCGAGCAATCGGCCGCCGCACTCACCGCCCCCATGGTCAAGGTGTTCTTCTCGACCAAGTCCGACCTGCGCATCCCCCCCGAAATGGTGGACCTGTCTGCCCCGGGCTGCACCGAGAAGATCGTGGCGCGCGAAGACCCCGACAAGTGGCGCTTTCCGGACCTGAACGAGCTATGGTCAGGCTTTGCCGAAAAGGTCTGGTAGCCCGATGCCCGCACTGATCACCCTCACGCTGAACCCCGCCCTCGACCTGGCCACCACCACCGACCACGTTGCACCCACCCACAAGCTGCGCTGCGGCCCGGTGCAGCGCTTTGCGGGTGGCGGAGGCATCAACGTGGCGCGGGTGCTGCACCGCCTGGGCGCAGACGTGTGTGCCTGGGCGCTGGCGGGCGGTGCGGCGGGCACACAGGTGCGGCAGTTGCTGGCCGCGGAGGGCGTGCCCACGCTGCTGCAACCAATTTCGGGCGATACGCGCGAGAACTTCTCGGTGGTCGAGACCACCACAAGCCAGGAGTTTCGTTTTGTGCTGCCCGGCCCCACGCTGCAACCCGCCGAGTGGCAGGCCTGCCTGGATGCGCTGGCTACCCACACACCGCCACCCCGCTGGCTGATTGCCAGCGGCAGCCTGCCGCCTGGCACGCCGGACGACTTCTACGCCCAGCTGGCGCGCGCCGCATCCGGCCGGGGCGTGCGGGTAGCCGTCGACACCTCGGGGCCGCCGCTGGCGGCGGCATTGCAGGCCGGGGTGGCGCTGGTCAAGCCCAGCCTGCGCGAGCTGCGCGACGTGATGCAAAAGCCGCTGGAACATGCGGCCGACTGGTGCACCGCCGCCCAGTCGCTGGTGCACTGCGGCGCTGCCGACATCGTGGCGTTGTCAGTGGGCGAACAAGGCGCCGTGCTGGCCACGCACGAGGGCGTTTGGCAAGCGCCAGCCCTCAACGTACCCGCCACCTCCGGCACCACGGGCGCGGGCGACTGTTTTCTGGCGACCCTGGTCTGGGCGCTAGACCGGGGCGATGCGCCGGCCGAGGCCCTGCGCTGGGGCGTGGCGGCCGGAGCGGCCGCGCTGCTGCACCCTGGCACCACGCTCGCACAGGCGGATGACGTGCGGCGGCTGGTGCGCAGTGTGCCCGCGCCGATGGCGTTCACCCCCCAGCCATAGCACCGCGCCTGCAGCGCCCGCACCCGCGTGTGACAATCGCGCCTTCCGCAATTTTTTACCTTGGCACGGGCCCGTTCGGCCCTCAAGCACGATGACTGATCTCTCCAGCGGCGCAGCCAGCGCCCCCACAACACCCCGCGTGTTCACCCTCAGCGACTTCGACTTCTCGCTGCCTCCCGAACTCATTGCCCAGCACCCCGCACCCGAACGCAGCGCCTCGCGCCTGCTCGACGGCCGCGCCATGCAGCCGGTGGACCGCATCTTTCGTGAGCTGCCCGGCCTGCTACGCGAGGGCGACCTGCTCGTCTTCAACGACACGCGCGTGGTCAAGGCGCGCATCTTTGGCGAGAAGGCCAGCGGCGGCAAGCTGGAGCTGCTGATCGAACGCGTGCTGCCCGCCGAGGCTGGCAACCCGGGTAACGAAGTCGTGGCCCACATGAAGGTCAGCAAGAAGCCCCTGCCCGGCAGCGTGGTGCACATGGCCGGTGGCCGCAAGGCGGGGGGCTTTGACGCGCAGTTGCTGGGCCGCTGGCCCACCGAGGACGGCCCGCTGTTCCGCTTTGCCTTGCACGGCCCGGCGGGCGAATCGCCCTGGGAACTGATGGACCGCCACGGCCACCTGCCGCTACCGCCCTACATCGAGCGCCACCAGAACAGCGACCACGACCCCGACGAGGCCGAGGACAGCCAGCGCTACCAGACCGTGTTTGCCCGCAACCCCGGCGCCGTGGCCGCGCCCACGGCCGCGCTGCATTTTGACGAGGGCGTGCTGGCCGACCTGGCTGCACGCGGCATCGAACGTGCCAGCGTCACGCTGCACGTGGGCGCAGGCACCTTCCAGCCCTGCAAGACCGAAAACCTGGCCGAGCACCAGATGCACAGCGAGTGGTACGAGGTGCCCCTGGCCACGCTGGCCGCGCTGGAGCGCTGCCGCCAGCGCGGCGGCCGTGTGGTGGCCGTGGGTACCACCACCGTGCGCACACTCGAATCCTGGGCGAAGACGGGCCAGGCCTCTGGCGACACCAACATCTTCATCACACCGGGCTTTGCATTCCAGGTAGTGGATGTGCTGATCACCAACTTCCACCTGCCCAAAAGCACGCTGATGATGCTGGTGAGCGCCTTTGCGGGCTACGCCCACATCATGGGCCTGTACCGGCACGCCATTGCGCAGCAGTACCGCTTCTTCAGCTATGGCGACGCGATGCTGCTGGAGCGTGCACGCAGCACGCCGTGAGTTCCTCAGGCCCTGCGACCTCGACCAGCCCTGCAGCCCGCCGGCGTGCGGCGCTGGCGGGCATCGCGCTTGCCGTCACGGCCTGCGCGTTCTTTGCGCTGCTGGACACCGCGAGCAAGCTGGTCAGCGTGGGCGTACCCATCGTCATGGCGCTGTGGATGCGCTATGTGTTCCAGTCGCTGCTGACCACGGCCTTCGTGCTGCAACGGGCGGGGCGCCCTGCCCTGCGCACCACACAGCCCCGCTTCCAGGCCTTGCGCGGTGCGCTGTTCGCCATGACCAGCCTGTTCGGCTTCATCAGCCTCACGGCCCTGCCACTGGCGGAGTTCACGGCCATCGTGGCCACGGTGCCGCTGTGTGTGACGGTGGTGGCGGCCCTGTGGCTGCACCAGGCCGTGAGCGCGGTGCGCTGGCTGCTGGTGGTCACCGGCCTAGCGGGTACGCTGGTCATCACCCGGCCCGGTGGCGAGGCCTTCACCTGGGCGCTGCTGTGGCCGCTGTGCATGCTGGCTGCGGGCACGGGCTACCAGGTGTTGAGCAGCAAGATGGCAGGCCAGGAGAGCCCCGCCACCACGCAGCTCTACACCAGCTGGATCGCCACCGCGCTGGTGTCGCTGGGCGTGCCGTTCTTCTGGCAGCCGGTGAGCGACCCGTGGCTATGGGCGGGCATGTTCACCATGGGCCTGTCGAGCGCGGTGGGCCACATGCTGCTGCTCCATGCCTATGCGCGCACCACGCCGGTGACGATCGCGCCGTTCCTGTATTCGCAGATCGGGTTTGCCATGCTGGCGGGCTGGCTGGTGTACCGCCATGTGCCCGATAGCTGGTCGATGGCCGGGATCGCCGCGATCGTGCTCAGCGGCGCGGCCAGCACCTGGCTGACCGTGCGGGAAACGCGCTGACGGCACTGCCCAGCGCCGCCCCAGCATTCAGCGGCAGGTGCTGGTTGGCGCAACGCGGGGCGCGGCCCCCATGGCCGGAGGCTGGTTGGCCGAAGGCAACTCCACACAGTAGGTGCCCCAGGGACCCGCAGCCTGAACCATGCGCCGGCCCTCTGCGCCGCGCAGGTCGCGCTCGGCAATTCCAGATCCCAAGGCACCCGCTGGAGCGACTTCCCAGCGCTGATGCGGCGGCTGTGGTTGCTGTGCGCCTTGCCGGCGCTGCCAGGCCCGCTCGCGCTGGAGCGCCCATGCCACATCGTCCATGCTGGGAGCAGCCCGTGGGGCATCACCCGGCCCGGATGCCGGCGCCTGCGGCGCGGGCGCAACCGGCAGGGCGGCGGTCAAGCCCTCCACGCTGCCATCAGGCGCAGCAGGCTCCACAGCGATCGGCCGCCCGCTGCGGGTAACGGCCTGCTTTGGGCCCTGCCCGCTGGCAACGGGTGTGGCGCTCCGGGTTGGAGCGGCAGGCTGGGGAACGGCAGCTGGCAACGGCTCGCTGGGTGCCGTGGACGCGGGCAGCGGCACCAGCGTCACCCATACCATGGCAGGTGCATCGCTGCGCTCGGGCGAAGTTCGCAGAGCACCATCGCTTCTGCTCAGCATCGCCAGAACCAATCCATGCAGCAACAGCGCCCCACCTACTGCCCAGGCCAGTCGCGGGCCGGAGCCGCGCGTGCCTCGCACTGCCCTAGTCGCCCTGGGCCAAGCCACCAGCCTCGCCACGCGAAGGCGCCTCGCTATCCTTCGTGTCCGCATCGGGCACCCAGGCCAGCAGGTCTGCCGGCTGGCACTTCAGATAACTGCAGATGGCGGACAGGGTCTCGAAACGCACGCCCTTGACCTTTCCGCTCTTGAGCAGGGACAGGTTGGCCTCGGTGATGCCCACATGGGCCGCCAGATCGCGCGACTTGACCTTGCGGCGCGCGAGCATTTCATCCAGGGTCACGACAATCGCCATGGGAATTCCTTCGCTGGCGAGTTGCTAAACAAACGCATCCGCTTCGGCTTGCAGGCGGTGGCCCTCGGCCAGCACGTGCCCCAGGAGCAACATCATCAGCCCCACGACCAATACGCTCATTTCAAACGGTCCCACGCCCAGCGCCACCAGGCCGTTCTGCTGGCCGGAAGCCAGCCAGGACAGCAGCGCCGTCACCCCCGCCTGGTAGACGAGTGAAGTCACGAACATCGCCAAAAAGCCCCAGCCCACGCCACGGAACCCGTGCACCACCGCCGGCCCGAACACGGCCCCGGCCAGAAAGGACCGGCAGATGCGATGCACGCACAGCACCGCATACAGCATGGCCGCAGCGGGAATGCACTCCAGCGCAACGCCCACCCAGCGCCAATGGGTCTCCATGGAGGGCGGCGGTGTGAGGCCAACCAACAAGGCCTGCGAGGGCACCACCGAAAGCGGCATCCAGCCACCCCAACCCGTTTCATGCCCGATGGCCGCCCAGCGCGCCATCGACAACACCAGCGATACCAGGGCACACGCCCAGCTGGCCGCGAGAAGGCCCCAGGCCAGGCGGCGAAACGAGGGGCTGTGAACAGAAGATACCGATGGGGGTAAATGTTGCGTCATGGTTGGTGAAATTTTCTGTAAAACAATAATAATATACCGTCAAACAGAAATTTACTACCATGCTTTTTTTCCTAACGCCCCTGCGCCCTTTGGCTTTTCTCCGTGCTTTCTCGTGTTTTTTGGCCCTGGTGCTGCTGTCGGCCTGTGGCAGTGTGCCGGTTTCATCACTGTGGAAGCTGCGGCAGCTCCAGCTGGAGACGCTGGACCCCGCCGCGCTGCGCGCCGCCGTGGTACACAGCCCGGGCCTGCAGCTTCATGGCAACGCACTGGAGCTCACAGTGAGCGTTTCGCGCACGCTGCGCAAGCCCGGGGGAGCCATCGCCACCGAGCGCCTGGAAGAAAAATTGCCCCTTCAGGAGCTGCGCAGCACGGCCGATCGCAGCGTGCTCGCGGAATATGAAACGTCCCGGACCCATGTGCAGGTCTGGCGGATCGACCCCGCCGCCCTGCCGCGCCTGCAGGCTCTGCGAGAGCGGGCCATGGGCTGGAAAGGCACGGACGATGGTTCCCGTCAGTTGGGCCTGGGGCTGGAACTGTCGGGCTGTCAACAAGGCGGCTCCGGCAGCCGCGTCGTGACCACCCTCTTGCGATTCACCGACACAGGGGAATACATCCCGCTGGTACGCAACCTCGACCTTGCGGAGACGATGCCAGCGCACGAGCTCGCCAAGCGGTTTCCGGCCTGCACAACGCGCTGAGCCGCCTCAGTGCGCTGCGCGCAAGGCCGTCAGAACGCTACCGCGTGCCCGTCCTTGCGCGGGTCGGAGCCTGCGATGTAGCTGTTGCCGTTCTTCAGCACCAGCTGGGCGCCGCCAAAGGCGAACACGCCGTTGCCCTCTTCCACCGTCACTTCGTGTCCGCGCGCGCGCAGCGCGGCGACCACGGCAGGGTCAAAGCCTGGCTCCACGGCCACACCCTTGCCGCCCGTCACGCGCCAGCGGGGCGCATCAGCCGCCGCCTGCGGGTTCTGGCCGTAGCGCAGCACGCGCAGTGCCATCTGGGTGTGGCCCTGGCTCTGCATCGGCCCGCCCATCACGCCAAACGCCATCTGGGGCGTGCCGTCGGCATGCATGGCAAAGGCCGGGATGATGGTGTGCGAGGGGCGCTTGCGCGGCGCCACCTGGTTGGCGTGGCCCGGGATCAGGTTGAAGCCGTGGCCCCGGTTCTGCAGGCTGATGCCCGTGCCCGGCACCACCACGCCCGAGCCAAAGCCCATGTAGTTGGACTGGATGAACGAGACCATCATGCCGGACGCGTCGGCCGCCGCCAGGTACACCGTGCCGCCGGGGCGCGGGGCGCCGTAGCCAGGGTCGCCAGCGCGCGTGGTGTCGATCAGCGCGGCGCGGCTGCGCAGGTAGTCGGGGTTCAGCAGCGCATCGGGTTTGACGTGCATGGCGTCGATGTCGGCGTTGTACTGGTGCAGGTCGGCAAAAGCGAGCTTCATGGCCTCGATGCTGGCGTGCACGGTCTCCACATCGTCCACCGGGTGAGCGCCGATGCCATGCGCGTCGAGCATGCCCAGCGCCATCAGTGCGGCAATGCCCTGGCCGTTGGGCGGGATTTCATGAACCACGGAATCACCAAAGCGCTGCTGAATGGTGCCAACCCAGTCGGCCTGGTGCGCGGCCAGGTCGGCCAGCGTCATGGCACCGCCATTCGCCTGCGCATGCGCCGCGATGCGCTCGGCGATCACGCCGCGGTAGAAAGCCTCGCCCTCGGTCTCGGCAATCAGCTCCAGCGTGCGCGCATGGGCTTCGCTGCGAAAGATTTCGCCCGCCTGGGGCACGCGACCATTCGGCATGAAGCACTCGGCAAACCCGGGCTGCGTGCCCAGCTTGGCCGCGCCCAGCGCCCACAGGCGGGCGATGGTGGGCGACACCGGGAAGCCATTGCGCGCGTAGTCGATGGCGGGCTGGGCCAGTTGTGCAAACGGCAGCTTGCCCAGGCGCTTGGAGAGCGCCACCCAGGCCGACACGGCACCGGGCACGGTGACGGCGTTCCAGCCGGTTTCAGGGATGCCTCCCAGCTTCTCGAAGTACTCAGGCGTCCATGCCGCAGGCGAGCGGCCCGAGGCATTGAGGCCGTGCAGCTCCTTGCCATCCCACACGATGGCAAACCCGTCGCTGCCCAGGCCGCAGCCCGTGGGCTCCACCACGGTGAGCGCCATGGCGGCGGCAATGGCGGCGTCCACCGCGTTGCCACCGGCCAGCAGCATGCGCAGGCCCGCCTGCGCGGCCAGCGGCTGCGAGGTGGAAACCACATTGCGGCCCATGACCGCACTGCGGTGGGAGGCGTAGGGAAGGGACCAGTCGAGGGCTTGGGGGTTCATGTGATGGGACTCCATGGCGGGCCAGGACCCGCTCGGATGAAAACTGGCGTGTCCGAGGAAAAGGACACCGAGGAAGGGCCGCCCCGCACCGAGGGTGTCGTCCCCTCGCCCGCATCGCGCAGCGGTGCGAGAGCGGGGGGAAGGCGCGCAGCGCCTCAGGGGGGTTATTCAATGCTTATTTTGTGCTGGCGAATCACCGTCGCCCAGCGGTTGCTGTCCGCCTGTACCATGGCACCAAACTGAGCGGGCGTGCGCGGCGCGGCGGGCTCCACGCCCAGCTTGGCCAGGCTCTCGGCCACCTCGGGCGCCTGCACAGCCTTGGCAAATGCCTTGTGCACGCGGTCCACCAAGGCGGGGGGCGCCCCGGCAGGCAGGTACACACCAAACCAGGTCACCGACGAGTAGCCGGGCAGGCCGGACTCGGCCAGCGTGGGCAGCTCGGGCGCCAGGGTGCTGCGCTTTTCGCTGGTCACGGCCAGCGCGCGCAGGCGGCCGGCCTTGGCATGGGGCATGCCCGTGGGCAGCGAATCGAACAGCACATGCGTCTGCCCGGCAATCAGGTCAGGGATGGCCAGGGCCGTGCCCTTGTAGGGGATGTGCGTCATCTCCACCCCCGCCTGGGCGCTGAAGGCCGCAGTGTTCAGGTGCACGATGGTGCCGTTGCCGCTGGTGGCGTAGTTGAGCTTGCCGGGGTGGGCCTTGGCGTAGGCAATCAGTTCGCCCACGGTATTGACCGGCAGGCTGTTGGTGACCAGCACCACGCTGGGTGCGTCAGCCACGTGGGCCACGGGCACAAAGTCCTTGCGCGGGTCGTAGGCCAGCTTGGGCATGAGGTGGGGCGAGATCGCGTGGGTGCTGCTGGTGGTCAGCAGCAGGGTGTAGCCATCGGGTGCGGCCTTGGCCGCCTCGGCCGTGCCCAGGGTGCCGCCCGCGCCGGGCTTGTTGTCCACCACCAGTTGCTGGCCCAGGTCGGCCGCCACGCGCTGGGTGACCACGCGGGCCACCAGGTCGGTGGCGCCGCTGGCCGGGAAGGGCACGATCACCCGCACGGGGCGATCCGGCCAGTTGGCTTGTGCCTGCGCGGCAGATGCCAGCACCAGCAGGCCGGCCAGGCCCCAGACACCACGGCCCCAGGAAAGTAAACGCATACAGAGCACTCCCGCAAAGAAATCGGACACAACAGAGGATGGAACCATCTTAGGAAGCTGCGCCTTGCTTGACCAACAGCATTTCAGCAAGCTGCTTTGCCACCACGGCAAACCGGCGCATACTGAACACATCCCTCTCAGCCCCTTCCACCATGCGTCCCCACCTGCTGCAAGACACCACCCTGCGCTACTTTCTGGCTGTGGCGCAGAGTGGATCGCTCACCGAGGCCTCGGCTCGGCTGCATGTGGCTGCTTCGGCCCTCAGCCGGCAGATCGCGGGGCTGGAGGCCCAGCTGGGCACGCCCCTGTTCGAGCGCCACCCGCGCGGCATGGTGCTGACGGCGGCGGGCGAGATCCTGGCGGTGCACGCACGCCGCACCGTGCTGGACGCCGAGCGCGCGCTGGGCGAGATCGGCGCGCTGCAGGGCCTGCGCGCGGGGCAGGTGCGCCTGGCCACGTCCGACGCATTTGCCAACGAGCTGGTGCCGCGCCTGTGCGTTGAGTTCCAGCGCACCTATGCCGGGGTGCAGTTCAGCGTGCTCGCCCTGCCCACGGCCCAGGTGCCCGACGCCGTGCGTAGCGGCACGGCCGACATCGGCCTGTGCTTCAGCCGCGCGCCGCACAAGGACATCGACGTGGCCTACCGCCAGAGCGCCCCGGTGCTGGCCCTGCTGCCGCCTGGCCACCCGCTGGCCAGCGCGGGCAGCGTGACCCTGGCGCAGATGGCCGAATACCCCTTGGCGCTTCCCCCGCCCGAGACCACGGTGCGCCAGATGATCGACATCGTCTGCAGCCGCCAGGGCCTTCAGCTCGACGCCGTGCTCATCAGCAACCATGCCAAGACGGTGGTCAACTTTGTACAGCTGGGCGGCGGCCTGTCCGTGGCCAGCGAGATCGCCGTGCGCCACCTGGTGGCCGAAGGCGCCATCGTGGCCCTGCCCATCAGCGACCCTGGCATGGACCTGCGCGACATCGAAATTCAGACCCTGGCCGGGCGCAGCCTGCCAGTGGCGGCGCGGGCGTTTCTGGAGCTGCTCAAGGAACGGCTACCGCAGCCGTGGTAGCCCTTGGCGGCGGTTATCCGGCGTGCTGATCATCACCCGGCAGCCCCAGGCGAATCGGGCCCCCGGGCACCGTGGCATCCACCGGCACCCCGCCGCGCGTGACGCGCAGGCGGTGCTGCAAACCCTGCTCAGTAACCGTGCTGCGCGCGAAAATCCCGCGCCTTGCCAAAGTGCCCGTTGCCAATGAAGGGCACAGGCGGGCGCAGTGCCGACAGGGGCGAGGGGTGGTTGGACGTGAGCACCAGGTGCCCGCGGTCTGCGGGAATCCACGCGCGCTTGGACTGGGCGTGCGAGCCCCAGAGCATGAACACCACCGGACGCGGGCCCTCGGCCACATGGCGGATGACGGTGTCGGTCAGCTCTTCCCAGCCCTTGCCTGCATGGCTGGCGGCCTGGCCCTCTTCCACCGTGAGGCAGGTGTTGAGCAGCAGCACGCCATTCTTCGCCCACTTGACCAGGCTGCCGCCGGGGTTCGGGAACGGGGGGAAGGCCACCCCCAGGTCGCGCTGCATTTCTTTGAAGATGTTCTGCAGCGAGGGCGGCAGGCGCACGCCCGGCGCCACCGAAAACGCCAACCCCTCGGCCTGGCCCCGGCCGTGGTACGGGTCCTGCCCCAGAATGACCACGCGCACGTCCTCAGGCGGCGTCAGCTCCAGCGCCCGCAGCGGCTGGGGCGGAAAGATCGCCGCACCCGCCTGCAGCCGCGCCTGCAAGAACGCGAGCAACGCCTGCCCGCGTGCGCCGGCGAAAAAGGCGTCCGCCAACGGCTGCCAGCCGAGCGCCACGGGCCAGTCGGCGGGGTTGGCGCTTTGGAGTTGGGCCGGGGTCTGGGGAGTTGAATTCATGGTCAAAATAGGCTCTAGCGCTTTACCATCAAGCGCAAGCAGCTATTAAAACAGGAGTTTTCACCCTCTCTTATCCAAAGAGCTTGGCCAGGGCCAGGCCCGGATCGTCCGCCCGCATGAAGGCTTCGCCCACCAAGAAGGCGTGCACACCTGCGTCGCGCATGGCCTTCACATCGGCAGGCTTCAAGATGCCCGACTCGGTGACAAGAAGCCGGTCCGCAGGCACGTCCTTGAGCATGGAGAGCGTGGTGTCCAGCGTGACCTCGAACGTGCGCAAGTTGCGGTTGTTGATGCCGACCAGCGGAGTCTTGAGCTTCAGAGCCCGCTCCAGCTCGGACCGGTCATGCACCTCCACCAGCACCGCCATGTCCAGGCTGCGTGCAATGGCCTCGAAGTCGGCCATCTGGGCGTCGTCCAGGCTGGCCGCAATCAGCAGGATGGCGTCGGCGCCCATGGCGCGCGATTCGTAGATCTGGTACGCATCCACCATGAAATCCTTGCGCAGCACAGGAAGCAACGTGCTGGCGCGGGCTTGTTTCAGGTAGTCGGGCTGGCCCTGAAAGAACTGCCGGTCGGTCAACACCGACAGGCAAGCCGCGCTCACCTTGCCATCGCCTTCCATGTAGCTCTGGGCAATGTCAGCGGGCTCGAAGTCGGCGCGCAGCACCCCCTTGCTGGGGCTGGCCTTCTTGATCTCGGCAATCACGGCCGCCTGGCCCTTGGCGATCTTGGCGCGCAGCGCGTCTTCAAAGTCGCGCGTGAGCACACGGCTCTCGGCGTCGGCGCGCATGGCTTCAAAGGACAGGCGCTTTTTGGCTGCCGCTACTTCTTCGTGCTTGACGGCGACGATTTTGTTGAGGATGTCACTGCTCATGGTGCGCGGCCTTTGGGTTGTCGGTTTCGGTATCGTCGGGCTCGGGGGAGCCCTGTTTCAGAATTTTGGTGAACACGCGGTGCATTACAAACCCGGCCACGATGAAAAGGGCAGAGATGCCCAGTGCAATCCAGGTGCCAGGGTCGCGCCACATGGCCGTGTCAGGCCGCCGTGGCCAGCGCGTGCGTGCGCGTGACCACCTGCTCCAGCTTGGCCAGCGCGGCGCCCGACGCAATCACGGCACGGGCCTTGGCCAAGCCTGCGGGCACCGAATCGACCACATTGGCGGCATACAGTGCCACGCCTGCGTTCAAGCACACGATGTCTTGCGCGGCGCCAGGCTCACCCTTGAGCACGCCGATCAGCATCTCCCGCGACTGCTCGGGCGTCTCAACCTTGAGCGCGCGATTGCTCGCCATCGGCAGGCCAAAGTCCTCAGGGTGGATTTCGTACTCGGTGATCTGGCCGTTTTTCAACTCACCCACCAAAGTGGCAGCGCCCAAGCTGACTTCGTCCATGCCATCACGGCCGTACACCACCAGCGCGTGCTCGGCGCCCAGGCGCTGCAGCGCGCGCACCTGGATGCCGACGAGGTCGGGGTGGAACACGCCCATCAGGATGTTGGGCGCACCCGCCGGGTTGGTCAGCGGACCCAGGATGTTGAAGATGGTGCGCACGCCCAGTTCCTTGCGCACCGGGGCCACGTTCTTCATGGCGGGGTGGTGGTTGGGCGCAAACATGAAGCCGATGCCCACCTCGGCGATGCACTGGGCGATCTGCTCGGGTTTGAGGTTGATGTGGATGCCCAGGGCCTCCATCACATCGGCGCTGCCGCTTTTGCTGGACACTCCGCGCCCGCCATGTTTGCTGACCTTGGCGCCCGCTGCGGCGGCCACGAACATCGAGCAGGTGGAGATGTTGAAGGTGTTGGCACCGTCGCCGCCCGTGCCCACGATGTCCACCATGTGGGTCGCGTCCTTGACGTGCACCTTGGTGCTGAACTCGCGCATCACCTGCGCGGCGGCGGTGATCTCGCCGATGGTTTCCTTCTTCACGCGCAAGCCGGTGATGATGGCTGCGGTCATGACGGGCGACAGCTCGCCATTCATGATGAGGCGCATCAGATGCAGCATTTCGTCATGGAAGATTTCGCGGTGCTCGATGGTGCGCTGCAGCGCTTCCTGGGGGGTAATGGGCATGACGGTGTCTCCTGGGGTGGCGGTCAGGCCGCCGGTTGATCTGTAAAGGCCAGCTTGAGTCCGAAGCCGATGAACATGGTGCCTGCCACGCGGTCCAGCCAGTGCATGCCGCGCTGGATGGCTGTGGCACGGCGCGCCATCCACGAGGCCGCCAGCGCCCAGCCCACATTGACGGGGATGGCGTTCACGTTGAACAGCACGCCCAGCAGCACAAAGGCCAGCGCCTTGTTGTCGGTGCCCGGCGCGATGAACTGCGGCACAAAGGCCAGGAAGAAGATGGCGACCTTGGGGTTGAGCACATTGGTCCAGAAGCCCCCCAGGAATACCTTGCGAAGCGGCGTGTGCAGCGCAGGGGCCGCCTGCGCAGCCGCCAGCGCTGCGCTGTTGCCACCATCAGCACCGGGCTTGGACAGCAGCATGCGCACGCCCATCCACATCAGGTAGGCCGCGCCGACCCATTTGAGCACCGTGAACGCCGTGGCCGAGGTGGCAAGCAGCGCGCCCACGCCCACGGCGGCCGCAAAGATGTGCACAAAACACCCAGCCGTGATGCCCAGGCCCGCCACGATGCCCGCGCGCGTGCCTGAACGCAGCGCGTTGGTCACGATGTAGAGCACATCGGGGCCCGGGGTCAGGTTGAGCAGCCATCCTGCGGCGATGAACATCACCAGTTGGTGGCTGTCGATGATCATGTGCGCTGCTCCAGAAAGTTCTTGAGCATGGCGTGGCCGTGTTCGGTGAGGATGCTTTCGGGATGGAACTGCACGCCTTCGATCGGCAGCGTCTTGTGGCGCACGCCCATGATTTCGCCGTCGTCGGTCCAGGCGGTCACTTCGAGCACATCCGGGCAGGTGGCACGCTCAATGGCCAGCGAGTGGTAACGGTTGACGGTGAATTGCTCCGGCAGGCCCGCAAACACGCCCTTTTGGGTGGTGGTGATCACGCTGGTCTTGCCATGCATGAGCTCCTGCGCACGGATGATGGTGCCGCCAAAGGCTGCACCAATGGCTTGATGACCCAGGCACACGCCCAGGATGGGCAGCTTGCCGGCAAAGTGCTGGATCGCTGCCACCGAGATACCGGCCTCTGCAGGTGAGCACGGCCCGGGCGAGATGACCAGGCGGTCAAGCTGGCCTGCGTTCAGGCGCGCCTCGATCTCGGCCACGGTGATCTCGTCGTTGCGGAACACCTCGACCTCGGCGCCCAGTTCACCAAAGTACTGGACGATGTTGTAGGTAAAGCTGTCGTAGTTATCGACCATCAAGAGTTTCATGCGGCGCTCCCGGCAGTGGCGGGCTCGCGCAGACGGGCGAACTCGCGGTGTTCATAGGTAATGCAGACTTCCATGAGGCTGCGGTAGATGGCTTCGATCACGTCGGCATCGCCACCTTCGGCCTGGGCGCGTTCGCGCACGCGGTCTACGATGGCCTGGATGCGCGCTTCATCGCGCACCTGTTCCACGCCTTGCTTGATGCGCGCGGCCTGGGTCATGTAGCCCACACGCTCCACCAGCAGAGGCACCAGCACGTCGTCCAGCGCGTTCACTTCGCGGCGCACGTCCTGCATGGTGGTGCAGGCCTTCACTTTGGCGATGGCCTTGGGGTCACGGATCGTCATTCCAGGCCCTCCTCAACCAGTTCGGCGGCGCGCAGCAGCGCGCGGGCCTTGTGCTCGGTCTCTTTCCATTCCAGCTCGGGCACCGAATCGGCCACCACACCTGCAGCCGCCTGCACGTAGAGCGTGCCGTTTTTGATGATGCCAGTGCGGATCGCAATGGCCACGTCCATGTCGCCCGCGTAGCTGAGGTAGCCGCAGGCGCCGCCATACAGGCCGCGCTTGGTGGGTTCGAGCTGGTCGATGAGTTCCATGGCGTGCACCTTGGGCGCGCCGGTGAGCGTACCGGCCGGGAAGGTCGCCTTGAGCACGTCCATGCTGGTCATGCCATCGTGCAGGATGCCTTCCACGTTGCTCACGATGTGCATTACGTGGCTGTAGCGCTCCACCGCAAAGGCTTCGGTCACCTTGACGGTGCCGGTTTTGGCGATGCGGCCGATGTCGTTGCGCGCCAGGTCGATCAGCATCACGTGCTCGGCGCGTTCCTTGGGATCGTTGATGAGTTCGACCTCGGTGGCCTTGTCCTTCTCGGGCGTGGCGCCACGCGGGCGGGTGCCCGCCAGGGGGCGGATGGTGACCTTGGTGCCCTCGTCGGTCTTCTCCTGGCGCACCAGGATCTCGGGGCTGGCGCCCACCACATGGAAGTCGCCAAAGTCGTAGAAGTACATGTACGGCGACGGGTTCAGCGAACGCAGCGCGCGGTACAGGCTCAGGGGGCTTTCGGTGTAGCGCTTGTGGATGCGCTGGCCCACCTGCACCTGCATGAAGTCGCCCGCAGCAATCAGCTCCTTGGCGCGGTGCACTGCGGCCAGGTAGTCGGCCTTGGCAAAGTCGCGCTGGGCGGGGTGGCTTTCGGTGGCCTTGACCACGGGGGCGCTCACCGAATACTTGAGCTGCTCTTTCAGCTCACGCAGGCGCTTCTTGGCGCGGGTGTAGGCCTCAGGCTGGGCCGGGTCGGCGTAGACGATGAGGTAGAGCTTGCCCGAAAGGTTGTCGATGACCGCCAGTTCTTCGCACTGCAGCAACAGGATGTCGGGGCAGCCCAGGGTGTCGGGCGGGCAGGTGGTCTCCAGCTTCTTTTCGATGTAGCGCACCGCGTCGTAGCCGAAGTAACCGGCCAGGCCGCCACAAAAGCGCGGCAGGCCGGGGCGCAGCGCCACCTTGAACCGCTTTTGGTATGCCTCAATGAAGTCGAGCGGATTGCCCTGGGCGGTTTCGACCACCTGGCCGTCCGTCACGACCTCGGTTTTGGCCTGCGCCCCAAAGCCACTGGCCCGCAACAGCGTGCGCGCGGGCAAGCCAATGAAGCTGTAACGCCCGAAGCGCTCGCCACCCACCACGGATTCGAGCAGGAAGCTGTGCTTGCCGCCGTCCTTGGTGTGCGCCAGCTTCAGGTAGAGCGAGAGGGGGGTTTCCAGGTCCGCAAAGGCCTCGACCATGAGCGGAATGCGGTTGTAGCCTTCGCTGGCCAGGCTTTTGAATTCAAGTTCTGTGATCACGGGGAGGGCTCCCAGCTGTCGCAGCGCGTGTCCCTGTCAATGAAAAAGGGGCGCTGCGGTCCATTCAATCGGCCTCACCGCATCGGGGTGGAGGCCACGGGTGCACGCTGGGGCTGCTGCCCAGGTGCCATCAGGCGTTCAAAGCGACAGGCTGACGCCAGGGCCAGGCTCCCCGGTCGCTGCAACCTGTGATGAACACGTGGTGAATGAACATGGGCCAAAGTGTAGCAAAGCTTTTTTCAGGGCCTGAGTTGACGACTCTCAAGGCGAGATCGCACAACCACTCGAAAACCCTGTTGCGGCCCGGCAGGAGCACTGCAACAATTTGAAACGAACGACCGTTCTTTTTTAGGAGTTGCGCATGAAGTTTCTCCAGCGATGTGCCGCAGCAGCCGTGGCCTGCCTGTTGGCGGCCGGTGCTATTGCCCAGCCCATCACCGTGGCCGACGTCAAGTATGAAGAGACGAGCAGCCTGAGTGGCAGCAGCCTTCAGCTCAATGGCGCAGGGGTTCGCTACAAGGCCGTGTTCAAGGTGTACACCGCAGGCCTGTACCTTGAAAAGAAGGCCTCGACTCCCGCTGAAATCATGGCCCTGAAGGGCCCCAAGCGCATGAGCATCACCATGCTGCGCGAGATCGACTCCACCGAGCTGGGCAAGCTGTTCTCGCGCGGCATGGAGGACAACATGGACCGCGCAGCGTTCTCCAAGCTCATCCCGGGCGTGCTGCGCATGAGCCAGATCTTCTCGGACCACAAGAAGCTGCAGGCGGGCGACCAGTTCATGATCGATTGGATACCAGGTACCGGCACGGTGATCACGGTCAAGGGCAAGCCCCAGGGCGAGCCTTTCAAGGAGCCGGAGTTCTTCAACGCGCTGCTGGGCATCTGGCTGGGCAATGTGCCCGCCGACTGGAAGCTCAAGGACGCCCTTCTGGGCAAGCCTGCGTAACCCCCTGGGACAAACCCCGAGGCACTTCCGCCCGGGGCTGTCCCGCGCCCGACAGGCGCGCTCCCTACTCGGGAGTAGCCTTTGGACCAGCGAGCACACCCGCACCTCACTGACGAAACAACGGCCTCTTGCTGCGCGCACCCCGCAGTCACTGATGCCACGGCCTGAACCGAGATTTTCGCGCTACCCGCGCCCCGCAACGAGCCGTCTGTAACGCCCCCCATTTTCTGCCCCCAGATACCTTTTTGCGCCAGACCCCACCATGAAACTCAGCAACCTTTCCGTCGGCCTGCGCCTGGGCGCGTCGTTCGGTGCCATCCTACTCATCACCGCGTTGATTGCCGCCACCGGCATGTGGCGCATCGCAAGCCTGCAAGGCGCCAGCGAACGCGTGGCCACCCAGGAGATCGAGCAGCAGACCCTGGTGGAGAACTGGGCGTCAGACATCCGCCTGAACTGGGTGCGCACCGAGGCCTTCCTCAAGGCCATTGACCGCGACTACATGGAAAAGCTCACGGCCGACACGCAGGCCACAGCCAAAGGCATCGAGGGCAAGGTCCAGCGCATCGAAGGCCTGGTACAGGGAGACAAGAACCGTGCGCAACTGGCCACCATTGCCGCCGCCAGCAAGGCATACAACGACAAACTCGCCGAGATCCGCGAACTGCACCGAGGCGGCGAGCCCAATGTGCCCACGCTGGTGGACAAGGACTTGCGCCCTCTGGCGGACAAGTACCTCCAATCCCTCGACGACCTGCGCACTGCCATGGCCGCGCAGCTGGCAGACAGCCAGGGCGACACCAGCACGCTGGCCAAGGCCAGCCAGGTGTTGCTGGGCGTGGGCACACTGATAGCCGTGGCACTGGGGGCGCTATTGGCCTTCACCGTCACACGCTCCATCGTGCAACCTGTGCAGCGGGGCAAGCAGGCGGCAGAGAGCATTGCCGATGGCGACCTGACCCACCCCATCGAAGCCAGCGGCAACGACGAAACCGGCCAACTGCTGCAGGCGCTGGCCACCATGCAATCGCGCCTGGCCACCATCGTCGGCAATGTGCGCCACAACGCAGAAGGCGTGGCCACAGCCAGCTTCGAAATTGCATCCGGCAACAACGACCTCTCGGCACGCACGGAACAGCAAGCCTCAGCCTTGCAGCAGACCGCCGCATCCATGGAAGAACTTGGCTCCACGGTGCGCCAGAACGCCGACAACGCGCGCACGGCCAATCAGCTCGCCATGAGCGCATCTACCGTGGCCCAACAGGGAGGCGATGTGGTGGCCGAAGTGGTCGAGACCATGAAGGGCATCAACGACAGCAGCCGCAAGATCGCCGACATCATCAGCGTCATCGACGGCATCGCGTTCCAGACCAACATCCTGGCCTTGAATGCTGCCGTGGAGGCTGCGCGCGCGGGTGAACAGGGGCGCGGCTTTGCCGTGGTGGCCGGGGAAGTGCGCAGCCTCGCTGGGCGCAGCGCTGAAGCCGCCAAGGAGATCAAGGGCCTGATCGGCACCAGCGTGGAGCGCGTGGAGCGCGGCACAGCCCTGGTGGACAAGGCCGGCGCCACCATGAGCGAAGTGGTTGCATCGATCCGCCGCGTGACGGAGATCATGGGAGAGATCAGCGCAGCCAGCAGTGAACAGAGCCAGGGTGTCTCGCAGGTGGGCGAAGCCATCACGCAGATGGACCAGGCCACGCAGCAGAACGCGGCCCTGGTAGAGCAAAGCGCAGCAGCGGCCGACAGCCTCAAGACACAGGCGGGGCAACTGGTG
>JGI26524J50256_1000542_pt1 | contig 49858 bp, 32 predicted proteins | sample ThiBio_inoc_plan_FD_50256 | JGI IMG/M metagenome (IMG submission 50256) | reverse complement strand
TGGGATTGTAGAACTAACTTTTGCACCAGATGTAATCCCATTGATTACACAGCTAGAGAAGTCTTTTACTGCTTATCAGCTTAAACAGATTAGCTCGCTCACAAGCAAATATGCAATTCGTCTTTACGAGTTACTGATCCAATGGCGTAGTGTTGGCAAGACACCTATGTTTGAGTTAGACGACTTTCGCTTTAAGCTTGGATTAGCAGAACATGAATATACCAAGATGGCTAATTTCAAAGTTCGGGTACTCGATGCAGCGTTAAACCAAATTAATGAACTAACAGACATCATTGCTTCTTATGAGCAACATAAAAATGGACGTGTTATTAGTGGTTTCTCATTTGCGTTCACCACTAAGCAGCAACCAAAGGAAGTCACTCACACCAAAGCTAAGAAACTAACGGATAAGCAGATTCAACTCTTTGCCAACAAGCTAGCTCACCATGATCCATTTGCAAGCCAAAAAGCTGCAGTAGGGGAAAGCTATGCTGATCTAGAGAAAAGGCTGCTGATTGAACTACAAGATGCCGAGGTTGTCAGAAAGTATGCTGGAGTCCTCAAAGAGTTGGGCTTTGAGGTGTAGAATGCAACTATATTAGTTGTCATATAGAACTAATATAGTTGTTAAATGATTGTAATTTGATTTCAATAAAGTTAGGCAGCAGATAATTCATCTGCTAATTGTTCAGCCTGTTCAAGCACAGTCTCTGTAGCCAATAAAGCCATATCAGGTGGATAGCCATACTTCTTGAGTAGACGCTTCACGATGACTCTCAGTTTCGCCCTAGCAGCTTCTTTGATGGTCCAGTCCAAGGTTACGTTCTTGCGAATGGATTCTGTCAGAACGATAGCGAGTTCGCGTAGGATCTCCTTTTGCATTAACTCACGAGCACTCTCATTCTCAGCTACTGCCGAATAGAAAGCATATTCGTATTCGGTCAGGTTGAGTTCCTCTGCCAGCTTGTCTGATTCCTGGATGGTTTTCGCCAACTTGATGAGCTCATCAATTACTTCGGCTGCAGTCAGTACCTTGTTCTGATAGCCCTTAATGGCAGAGCTCAGCATATCCATCAGCTTCTTGCCCTGGGTAACGCTGCGCTGTTCTCTTACCTTGATTTCATCACTGAGTAGTTTCTTCAGGGTTTCCAGTGCAATGTTCTTGTGCTTGTAGCCTTTCATCTCCTGCATGAACTCATCCGACAGAATGGAGATGTCTGGCTTCTGGATGCCCGCTGCATCAAAGATGTCCACCACCTTTTCAGTAACAAGAGCCTGGTCAATCGTTTGTTTGACCTTGGCTTCCAATTCAGCATTGCTCAGGCCTGAGATTTTTCCTGAACCATCACTGAACTTGGCCAGTCGTGCTTTCACAGCCTGGAAGAATGCAACCACTGGTGCTGCTTCCATCGCACTTGGATGAGGTACAGCTAATGCAAATGCCTGCGACATAGCTGATACCGCATTGAAGAATCGTGTCTTACCTTCGCCCTGATCTACGCCTAAGATGTGTTCCTCTGCTTCCAGGATGATGTTCAGCTTACGAGAGGTATCGGCTGTGAAGTACTCCTGGTAGTTGAAGCCATGCATGATGCCATCAAGGACTTCGAGCTTCTCTTGCAGGATGGTTGCAGCTTCGTCCTGAACCAGTGCAGGATCACCCTTACCACCTGCCTCAGAGTAGAATGACAGAGCCTCTTTCAGATCCGATGCAATACCGAGGTAATCTACGACCAGACCACCCATCTTGTCCTTGTAGACCCGGTTCACTCGTGCAATCGCTTGCATGAGGTTATGGCCTTTCATTGGTTTGTCGATGTAGAGCGTGTGCATGCTCGGAGCATCGAAGCCAGTCAGCCACATATCACGCACAATCACGAACTTGAGCTTCTCGGAATGGAGCAATGTATTTGGTGATGCTAAGTTGACGACTGCACTGCTGGATCGACTGACTCATCATTGCCATATCATCGAAACGGGTAATGAATCCTATCGTTTTAAGCAAAGCACGGAGGAAGCCAAGCAGCGTATAAAGAAACGAGAAGCAGAGAAAGGAGAGTTATTTTAACCGTCGATCAGTGAAGAAAAAGCAACAGCAATTGATCGATTTATCCACAGCAGTGTAGTACGCTACATTGCTTAAATGCCTGGTCAATATTCAACGAGCATCGCTGGTCAATATTAAGTGAGCGTCAACAATCTTGGGCATTTCGGGGTATCTCTGGTGGCACAAACAGGTTTGCAGTTTGACCTTTCCACATCTCAGGGAAAGCTCATGGCTTCTGTGATGTCTGCATTAGCAGAGTTTGAGGGAGATTTACTACGTGAACGTGTGCGCTCTGGTGTAGCAGCGGCACAAGCGCGGGGCGTTGTGTTTGGTCGTCGTCCTGGTCAACGTACCAAGTCAGATCGTCTGGCACCTAAAGTGTTGGAGTTGGTGTCTGCTGGACACTCTTATCGACAAGTCGGTCGGCTGGTCAATCTAAGCAAAAATACCGTGTTGGATATCGTTAAAAGAAGTCGGAGTGAAAATCCTTAGCGTGCTATATTTTCCGTTTCCTGAGACGACCCCTAACTGAAGACATTGACGGTGGATGGGCTGCAATGGGAATTAAAACCTCTACAGAGTTCACAGCGGGTTGCAAGCGTTGGGTTGAGTTGAGGTTATCGGATTGGAAGTGGAGGGCTGCCATATGATTGCCATCTCTGACATAGCGTTTTAAGGTATTTTTCTAGGGCGTATTGATGTTTCAACGTATTAACAATCATACGAACAACCTCATTCTCTCAGGTCATTTTCTTCTTGCCGATGGGTGATTTTTCGCCGATAAGCACTTGGTGATACACCAAACCAGCGTTTAAACGCGCGCCGAAAATTAGCAGAGTCGTGGTAATTCAGTAAGCTGGCAATTGCCTCGACCGATATTTGAGGGTCATGTAAATAACTACTGGCTTTCTCAGATAAAATCCGATCTCGAATCAGCCGGTAACTCGTGTTCTCTTTGACCAGACGTCTGGCCAGCGTACGCTTATTCATAAACAAGGCTGCAGCCAGATCCTCTTCACTCAGTTGCCCGAGCGGATAGGACAGCATGGCTTTTTGCACTTGGTAGGTGGTGCTGTGTTGTTGGGTCTTGAGCCGGTTGAGGATCATTTCGCATTGTTGCATCGCCAGCAGATAGCTATCGTGCTGCGCGGATGCATTGGCAATCAAGCACAACTCGGTCGGCACTCGGATCGACAGTTGTGGCTGATCAAACTGATAGGTACCGGCAAGATAATCCGCGTAACAGGCATGATGATCGGGGGCGGGATGGCTAAACTGAATCACCGCCTCGGTCAGCGGTCGTCCAACAATAAATTCGGCACATTCCGAAAAAATCACCGCAACAGTTTCGGACAGTAGCCGATGTACTGCATGACTCAAGGTCTGCTCAAAGAAAATCAAGCAGGTCGTCCACTCAGCATTGGTGTGTGTTTCGAGCCTAATCAAACTCATACGGGTCGGCAAAAAAGTTTGAAACGCTTGTAACACGGCCAATAAGTTCGGGCTGCTATTGATTAAAAAGCCCATCGAGCCATGTGTTGACGGCGTGAGCCGCTGCCCTAAACGCAAGCCAAACTGATCGGATGCGGACAACTCCAAGCTATTTTGTAAGATTTGAATCTGTTGGCTGGCCGTGATCATCGTGTCGTCACGCATCAGTTGTTCAGCGGTCAGCGTGGTGAATTTTAATAGTTTAGGTAGGTCACGCGCCTGCAAGTCCAGCTCTCGGCCAATCAGACGGGTATAGCTACAGGGGATATTAGCAGATTCACTTGTACTGGCGAGACCAGTCAGCAGACTTGGATGCAACATGGCTCAAACACCTCAATAACAGACCAGTATGAAAGAACATCGACTAGAAAAATGCAATCGACGATGGGGCTACAGCGCCATAATCGTCTTTTAATGACCCTATATTGTCAACAAGAGACCTGTAAGCAGTATGGATACATGTCTATTATGAGTAAAGAGGGATGGCTATTTTCATCGGCGTCACCAGCAACCGTATACCACACAGGAGTAGTAATAATGGGTCAAATTACATTGATCGAGTATGACGGTACCGCCACCGTACTTGACATCGAAGCGGGCAAGTCGCTGATGCAACTGGCTATCGATCACGGCGTATCCGGCATTGATGGAGATTGCGGTGGCGAATGTGCTTGTGGAACCTGTCATGTGATCGTTGACGGTGCTTGGCTGGCGGCGACAGGACAGCCCAATGACGAAGAGGCGCGCATGCTAGAGATGGTACCAGAAGGTACGGCGTCGTCTCGTTTGGCGTGCCAGATTCAATTGTCCGATGCAATGGATGGCATGGTGGTGCATTTGCCTGAGTTTCAAATGTAGTGACGGCAGATTTCAACAGCTGTTAAGCATCATCATTGAGGAATGAATCATGAAAAACATGCAAGCCACACTAAACCAAATTTCAGCCCTGCTGCCGATACCCATGCATTTACAAGTGAAAGGCATGCAGGTGTTCCAAAAGGTCAAGCAACGGGTGACACAGGCGCAACCGTTCCCTGATTTTGTAGAAAAGCCAATCCCCGATGTTGCCACGCTCAAGCTCGAAGACATCGATATGAGCAATCCGTTTTTATATCGACAGCATCAATGGCAGTCATACTTTAAGCGGCTACGCGACGAGCGTCCTGTTCATTACCAAAAAAGCAGTCCATTCGGTGCATTTTGGTCGATTACCCGTTATGACGATATTGTGTTCGTGGACAAATCCCACGAGCTGTTTTCGGCGGAACCGGTGATTGTGATTGGCAAGCCGCCCGCCGGACTGGATGTGGAAATGTTTATTGCAATGGATCCGCCTAAGCACGATGTGCAGCGTCAAGCGGTACAAGGTGTGGTCGCACCGAAAAATTTAAAAGAAATGGAAGGGCTGATCCGCAGTCGGGTACAAGAGATTTTGGATGATTTGCCGCTCGATACGCCGTTTGATTGGGTGGAGCGGGTGTCCAAAGAAATCACCGCACGCATGCTGGCGACCTTGTTAGATTTTCCGTATGAACAGCGGCACAAGCTGGTGTACTGGTCTGATACGTTGGCGGGCAGCGCAGAAGCCACGGGCGGTGAGATTAGCGACAACGATGTGCTTTTTAATGCCGCCGCTGATATGGCCAAGCAGTTTGCCGCGCTGTGGCATGCCAAGGCGGCTCAGCAAGCGGCAGGTGAGCCGATGGGATTTGATTTGATTAGCTTAATGCTGAGCAATGACGATACCAAGGATTTGATTCACCGTCCGATGGAGTTTTTGGGCAATTTGGCCTTGCTGATTGTCGGTGGGAATGACACCACGCGGAACTCCATGACCGGCGGGGTATATGCGCTGAACCTGTTTCCTGAGCAGTTTGTCAAACTGAAAAACCAACCGAGCCTGATTCCAAATATGGTGTCCGAGATCATTCGCTGGCAGACCCCACTGGCGTATATGCGTCGCATCGCCAAGCAAGACATCGAGATGCACGGCCAAACCATCCGTAAGGGCGACAAGATCTTAATGTGGTATGCCTCGGGCAATCGTGACGAGCGGGTGATTGAACAGCCAGATGCGTTTTTGATTGATCGTAAAGGTGCACGCAATCATTTGTCATTTGGCTTTGGTGTGCATCGCTGTATGGGCAATCGCTTGGCCGAGATGCAGTTGCGGATTCTGTGGGAGGAGTTATTGCTTCGCTTCGACAATATTGAGGTATTGGGTGAGCCAGAGTTGGTGCAGTCTAACTTTGTGCGCGGCTATGCCAAGATGATGGTCAAACTGACTGCCAAAGCGTAGGTATCAAAATAGGCGACAGAGGCATTTTGCAACTGTCGTCGGCAACAATTGATGCTGTGCATCAACCATGAACTGAGTGAATTCATATGCAAACAATCGTCATCATTGGCGCAAGTCATGCTGCGGCGCAGTTGGCGGCAAGTCTGCGGCCAGATGGCTGGCAGGGCGAGATTGTGGTGATCGGCGATGAGCCGTATTTGCCGTATCATCGACCGCCGTTGTCCAAGACCTTTTTATGCGGTGCACAACTGGTCGATGAGTTATTGATTCGGCCAGCCGCTTTTTATCAAAAAAATCAGATCGAATTTCGGCACGGGCGGGTGGTTGCGATTGATCGGGCAGCGCGCAGCGTGACACTACAAGATGGCAGTACGCTTGCGTATGACCAGTTGGCGCTGTGTACCGGTGCACGAGTCAGGACGGTGTCGCTGGCTGGGTCTGATTTGGCAGGTGTGCATTATCTTAGAAATATCAGCGATGTACAGGCTATCCAGCCATTTGTACAACCCAACGGCAAAGCAGTGGTGATCGGTGGTGGCTATATCGGTCTTGAAACAGCCGCCGCATTGACCGAGCAGGGCATGCAGGTGGTGGTCTTGGAAGCCGCCGAGCGGATTTTGCAGCGGGTAACTGCACCGGAAGTGTCGGACTTTTATACGCGGATTCATCGCGAACAGGGTGTGACGATTCATACCGGTGTGTCGGTCACGGCGATCACGGGTGAGGGGCGGGCGCAAGCGGTGCTGTGTGCCGATGGTTCGATGTTCGATGCAGATCTGGTGATCATCGGGGTCGGGGTTGTACCGAATATCGAGTTGGCGCTGGACGCGGGCTTGCAGGTGGACAATGGTATTGTGATTGATGAGTATTGCCGTACCAGTGCGCCAGAGATTGTGGCCATCGGGGATTGTGCCAATGCGTTTAATCCGATTTATCAGCGGCGGATGCGCTTGGAGTCGGTACCAAACGCCAATGAACAGGCCAAAATTGCCTCGGCGACCTTGTGTGGCTTACAGCGGACCTCGAAGAGTTTGCCTTGGTTTTGGTCAGATCAGTATGATCTAAAGTTGCAGATTGCGGGACTCAGTCAGGGGTATGATCAGATCGTGATTCGGGGTGATGTGCAGCAAAGGCGTAGCTTTGCAGCGTTTTATTTGCAGGCGGGTCGCCTGATTGCGGCGGATTGTGTGAATCGTCCGCAGGAGTTTATGCTAAGCAAAAAGCTGATCACGGCTGGTACGGCGGTCGATCCACTGCGGTTGGCGGATGAGTCGATTGCGGTACAGGCGTTGATGGGGTAGCTTAAAACTACATCAGGCTAGATTTGCATTACGCTGATTCAGATGTTAATCAGAATGGCATCGATAGATACCTGTGAGAGCAAGTCAGGTGCAGCTTTGGCTTTGTGTAATTCACCACCCGTGATCGCAAACACGATGGGTAATCCATACCCATCTACGGCAAGATGGATCTTACTTGTCTTGCTACCTCGACTTAAGCCAATCGCCTCCTGATCGTGAGTTGCAGCACGTGCATTATGTTGATGTGCCTTGACGTAATTGCTATCCATAACCCCTACTCTATATCAGAGTCAGTAGATAAAACCCTGAGTATGCTTTGGAAAAAACCTTTTGCTGACCAGTCGTTGTATCTTTTGTAGAGATTAGGCTGCTGACCAAACTCAGTCAGGAGGTAGGTCTAGCCATGGACATTTCACCCACATTCTGTAGAGCATGGCTTCTACGGTGAGCCGTAAATTTGGTTTGTGATCAATGTCCTGTTGCTTGAGCATAGGAGAAATCTTTGCTCAATGTTGGTCGTTCAGCATAAAGCGTGGCATGGTGGACTCGGATGGGGAGAGCTTTAATTCTCTGAGTCTGCCTCCAATTTGCAATCAATATTTTCAAACGTCAACACACTCTAATGTAAAAAAACTAACATTAAAAAAACACCTCTGCCAAAAGGTCTGGTAGCTATATTCGATGTCAAAGATGATCTGGCTCACCTGCTGCGTTGTTAACTCATTCTATCAAATTTTGAGGACAGGCTTGACATTTGGTCAATCGACCAATATATATTCAAAATATGCATTTGGTCATTTGACCAATACCCGTTGAATTCTTGTGTGATATTTGCTGTGCCTGACCAAGGTGAAAAATATTGCTCAAGGTCAAATGTGATAGCAGGTTTACAGACATTCGATGCCTTTACAAGGAAACTCTCGCCATGACTCATATGATCAATATCCAGCCACGTAAGCCGCGGTTTGATTTAAGTGATGTTCCAGTTTTTTGGAACGACGGTGACCCGGTGTTAACACGCTTCTTTGATGCACTTTCTATTCACTTCCCCGATGGAGAGCGTTTTTTTATTCAGTCGGTGCGTAACTATCAGGATCTGGTCACAGATCCTAAACTGAGAGAAGATATCAAAAACTTTTTTCGCCAAGAAGCGCAACATGGCATTGTGCATGACCAGTATAATGCGGTGATGCAGTCGCAAGGCATTCATGTCGAAAAGGTCATCGCAAGATTCAAATTATTTATTCGGCTCTCCCAAAAACACCTGCCCGCCAAGTATCTGTTGGCCATGACAGCTGCCTTTGAACATATTACTGCTGTACTAGGCGAGGGTGCTATGGAGGGTGAGGGTGAGATGTTCAAGAATGCTCATCCCGCAATGCGTGCCATGTTCATGTGGCATGGGGTAGAAGAAGTCGAACACAAAACAGTAGCCTTTGATGTTTACGAAACAGCGGCAGGTGGGGGGTATTTCACCCGCGCATCTGCTTTGATTATCGGAACGCTACTGGTACATGCGGTGGTTGGCTCAGTTCTTTGGCATATGTTGAAAATTGACAAACTACAAGGTCAGCCATTGGTGCTTGCTAAGGGATTTTATCGCCTCTATGGACCACGTGGCCTGATTACCAGACTTATTCCACGCTATCTGGACTGGTTTAAGCCAGGTTTCCATCCTAGCGACACCGAAATCCCAGAAAAGGTTAATTCTTGGCTGGCTGAATATGATAAGCATCAAGACCCTATGGAAGCGTCACGAATTGTTTTTAATGTCCCCATTGCAAAAGCTGTATAGATCAGGAGAGACCGTGAAAGACTCGACTCGACTTGACCAAGTCGAGTAACCTGTCTTATTGATATAATGTTATGAGTCAAACTATGTTGAGTAGTGAATCTACGCGAGTCGAAGTTGCTGACCGCGAGAGAGTATTAGCCGCTTCTGCCAAGCTGTTTCGAGAAAAGGGTTTTGAGCGTACCAGTGTGCGAGAAATTGCCAGTGCTTGTGGTATTCTTCCAGGCAGTCTGCATTACCGCTATCGTAGTAAAGACGATATTTTGGTTGATATGATGCGGCTTGCTATTGAGAGAACTATTTACAGGATTGTTGAGGCGACTTCCGCGATTCAAGATCCACTCAAAAAAATGCAATCGGCACTGCAGACACATGTCGATATCCTTATGTCGGGTGACGATATGGTTTATGTGTTGTTGTTTGAGTGGCGCTCGGTACATGGAGTCGCACGTGAGCAGATTATTGCTGAGAGAGACAGATACGAGCGATATTGGCAGACAATTCTTGATGATCTGCAGTCTTATGGTTGTATCCGAAACGATGTGGATGCAGATCTGTTAAGACTGATTGGGCTAGGAGCAATAAACTGGGCTGCCACTTGGTATAAAGAAAATGGTAAGTACAATCTTGAACAGATCGCGGATGCGATATGGCAGATGATGACAAGAGGCATCCTTAATCCAGATTTTCACGAAGAGGCAAAAAACCTGTGACCAACTATAAGACTCCATCCCGTATCACGCACGCCATCGGGAGGCATTGTGGCAGCTCCGCAATTCGTGATTTGCTCGAGTTTAATGGGCTGAATATTTCCGAGGCCATGTGCTTTGGATTAGGCTCAGGGCTTGGCGTGACCTATTTGGAAATGGCTGACGCCCCTGTGCCATTTTTAGTGCATGTGCGGTCTTTGGGGTTTGAAGCGCGCGTATTTGAAAGTATCGGTATACCCTTTGAGTGGCAAACCTTCGAGTCACCCGAATCGGCAGCCACCGCGCTGGAGAAATGTTTGGATGCGGGTCACCCCACCCTGTTGCTGACGGATATTTTTTATTTACCTTACTTCAACAGCAGCACGCACTTTCCCGGTCACGCCATAGCCGCTTGGTCGAGAAATCCAGAGACAGGTGCGGTATTTGTCACCGATACCGAGCGTCCGAGTGTTTTGTCGGTGACGCGAGAGGCACTGACCCGCGCACGTTTTTCTACACAGCCCCCATTTATTCACTATGGCAATATGTTCACGCCCACCGCGTTTCAAGGCGAAATTACCCCCGAGATGATTACCGGTGTCATCCATGACAACGCCAAGTCATTAGCTGTGAGTGGCATATCGGCACTGGAAACATGGCTGGCCGAACTGAGTCGTTGGGGAGCCACAGGCGATTGGCACTGGACGACCCGATTTGCCTACCAAATTATTGAAAAGCGTGGCACAGGTGGCGGCGGCTTCCGCAAAATGTACGCTGAATTCCTTGATGAAGCGGTTCACTATGACGCAAGTGTACAGCAATATCGACTGCCCCTGTTAATGAGGGCTTGCGAAAAAGCATGGACGGCATTAGCCATGTGTTTGAAGTCTGCCTCGGAAAGCACAAACTTTCCATATGCCGCCATTGAAGAGGCCATTGTGGCGGTGATGCAGGCCGAACGTAATTATACAGATGCCGCCCTTGCACTTTGAGACGTGCCGCTAATTTTTTCGCAATAAAATCAGCCAGCAATGGCGGGAGTTCAAAAATGGACAGTAATAACACGGCACACCTGACCATGGCTAAGGCGTTTTTTGGTACTAATCACCCTTTATTCAATATGTTCAATATTAGTGTTGGTGCAGTGAGCGATGGTCATGCCGAGATGACGATGCCCTTCTCTGAGCAACTCTCTGACCGTAAAGGCTCACTGCATCGAGGGGCTTTGGTGACGCTGCTGGATACGACTTGCGGCTTATCTATTTTTTCGTCATTGCGGTCGTTAGAGCCGATTGCCACTATTGATTTGCGTGTCGATTTTTTGCGACGTATTCCCTCTGCGGTAGGTTTAAAGGCGATAGTGGATTGCATTGGTAGAACCGATACGGTGGCCTTTATCACGGGCCGAGCGGTTGCAGAAGACAGTGGTGAGCTACTGGCTACTGTCACTGGTTCTTTCGCAATCGGCACGATGGGACCCTCTTTTGACAGCAATGAAGCGCGAGGCGAGTGATATGAGTATAGTAAATCAGATGAGCGCGGAAACACCCCCACTAAAATTGTGTGACGAGCCTTTTGTCGATTTTCTAGGTTTTCGTGAGGAAATGCAACATGGAGAAATACAGTACTTTATGGACTTTCGTGATTCGCATATCGGCAACCCGATGATTGGCACGTTTCATGGCGGCATTCTCGCGAGTTTTGGTGAAGTGGCCGCCGCCGCCTATCTTGCCCGTCAGCGTGGTGATAATGAGCTGCCCTTATGCTCCACGATGACCTTTGATTACCTGCGGCCAGCATTTATAGGTACGTTACAGGCAGTCCCCAGTATTGTTCGTGCGGGTCGGCGCATTACGACAGTATCGGTTCAGTTACTACTTGATGGCAAGTTGGTTTGTATCGGTCGATTCCTGTTTACGGTTAGCAGCAAATAAAATTGGAGCAAGCTCAGTTCAGGATGCCGACCCTGTTTTACTCAGAAAAATTTTCAATAGATAGACAAATAATATCAAATAGCTGGAACTACTACTGATACCGATACAGCGTTGGCGCAGAAATCCCAAACTCCTTCGCCAATGCTCGCTTGGTTTTGTAGTCGCCAGATTCAAGACGTTGATGCAGCAGAGCCACTTGTTCAGGAGTCAGTGACGGCTTACGGCCCTTGTAGGGGTCGTCTCAGGAAACGGAAAATATAGCACGCTAAGGTTTTTCAATTGCGCGCAATGGCCTAAATTTTCCACCACCTATCTTGGCTTTGCTTCGCCATAGATAATCCCCAGTTAAATTGATGTGCTCCCACCCCAGCGGTGACAGATATTGCAGCAAGGTATCATCGACTGTGCGACCATGCCCTCGTAGGGCGTTAGTCGCTCTCTCTAAATAAACCGTGTTCCACAATACAATGGCGGCGGTCACTAGATTCAAGCCACTGGCTCGATAACGCTGTTGCTCAAAGCTTCGATCTCGAATCTCACCCAATCGATAAAAGAAAACGGCGCGCGCTAATGCATTACGGGCTTCACCTTTATTTAATCCAGCTTGAACCCGACGGCGTAGTTCTACGCTTTGCAACCAATCCAAGATAAACAGTGTGCGCTCAATACGCCCCAGCTCTCGTAATGCCAATGCCAAACCATTCTGTCGTGGATAACTACCGAGTTTACGTAGCATTAGCGACGCTGTGACAGTCCCTTGCTTGATTGATGCGGCCAGACGCAAAATATCGTCCCAATGAGTACGAATCTGTTTGATATTCAGTGTGCCGCCAATCATGGGTTTAAGTGCGGCATAGTCTATGTCTGACTTTGGAATATAGAGTTTCGTATCGCCCAGATCACGAATTCGTGGTGCAAATCGAAACCCTAGCATGTGCATGAGTGCAAAAACATGGTCGGTGAATCCAGCCGTATCGGTGTAGTGTTCCTCGATGCGTAAATCAGACTCGTGATACAGCAGCCCATCAAGAACATAGGTTGAATCACGAACGCCCACATTGATCAGCTTACTGCTAAATGGTGCGTATTGATCAGAAATGTGTGTATAAAATAACCTTCCAGGCTCTGCGCCATATTTTGGATTGATATGTCCTGTACTTTCAGCTCTGCCACCTGCGCGGAAGCGTTGGCCATCTGATGAGGAGGTAGTGCCATCTCCCCAGTTTTCAGCGAAAGGTTGTTTCAATTGAGCATTCACCAATTCGGCCAATGCCGTTGAATAAGTTTCATCACGGATATGCCAAGCCTGTAGCCATGAGAGTTTGGCATAAGTTGTACCAGGACATGATTCGGCCATTTTCGTCAGCCCTAAATTAATTGCATCAGCCAGTATGGTCGTGAGCAATAACGCTTTATCCTTCGCAGTGTCATCCGTTTTCAAATGAGTGAAGTGTCGAGTAAAGCCTGTCCATTCATCGACCTCCATTAATAATTCGGTGATCTTGATATGTGGTAACAGCATTGCTGTTTGGTCAATTAAAGTTTGGGCTGTATCAGGAGCCACGGCATCGAGAGGTGTTATTTTTAGACCAGATTGATTGATCATCGCATCAGGCAAATCGTTGGTCGCTGCCATGCGATTAATGATTGCTAATTTCTGCTCCAATAGTGAAAGGCGACTTTGCAAATATAGATCACAATCAGTAGTAATGGTTAGAGGTAACTCATTGGACTGTTTTAGCTGATTAAATTTATCAGCAGTCACTAAATACTCATCGAAGTCTTTGAATTGGCGAGAGCCTTGTACCCAGAGATCCCCAGCCCGTAGCGAGTTTTTAAGTTCAGATAACACACATATTTCGTAATAGCGGCGATCAATACCATCATCGGTAAAGACTAGTCTTGCCCACCGTTTTTTGATAAACGCTATTGGAGCATTAGAGGGGATTTTTCGTGTATTATCAACATTCATGCTGCGGAGCAACTCTACAGCGGCAAGCATATCTTTTGCTGCTGGGGCAGCACGCAATTTAAGTATGGCAAGACAAAACTGGCATTGGGAGCAAGTATGCTGCCAAATCGGACCTGGAAGATGTCTCGCAACCAACTCAGTCAGAATTACTTTAAATGGGATCAACTCCTTTGTGTAGAGTAATCATATCCTCCATAGAGTAGTTTTATTTTAGTTTCACTATAGTTTTGTAATAGTTTTAAATAAGTTTTAATTCATACCTATTATATTAGATGATAGTTAGATAAAAGAATGCCCATAAGCAGAATGTTTCCATGGAAACATTCTGCTTATGGGCATTACTTCATTTATGAATGACGAGAGTTGGCATCATCATAGACTGCATTGTTTTCACGTCTGCCAACAGCAATCACCAAAACAACTACCTCATCGTCTATGACTTCGTAAACCAAACGATAGCCAATACTGCGAAGCTTGATCTTGTAGCGGTTAGGGTGTCCTGACAACTTGTTTTTGGGAATGCGAGGATTCTCCAAAACCTTGATCAACTTTTTTTTCAATGGCTGCTTAATACTTGGATTAAGCTTGTTCCATTCCTCTAATGCTTCTTCTAAAAAGTCTAACTTATAGGTCATCAATATTTACTCGAACGCGTTTTTGGTTCGCACGAGCATCTGCAATCTTATTCAGTTCCAGGTCTTCTAATTGTTCCATCATCGTTTCATACAGATCAGCCGGAACACAGTAAAACGCTGGTGTATTACGATTGAGGATTGCGACAGGTTCACCTTTGCCTGCCAACACTGTATCCATCGGACTCTTTTTGAGTTCAGTAATACTTGCAGTCATTCGTGCATGGATTAATTGAGTCATAGTTAAGCCTCTATAGAATTTAGTGTTTGGAGTTTGGGTTGAATCATTACGAGTAGGTTCGGATAGCTAATTTCAGCATACTGATCCAATGTGGATCTCAATCTGATAAGCAAGGAGGCATCAGTAACTAGCAGCATCTTCGCAAGGTAAGGCATCGCTGAACGAAATGCCTTTAACCATTTACGATGTTGCTCAATACGATCTATATCAACAACATATGTATCTGCATCAATAGGATATACACGTTGCCTTCTTTCTAGATTATCTAGACCAGGACATACATTGAAACTTTCTAAATCACACCATGAAAGTACCCTTAGAGCTTTTTCCAATTTTGCTTCGGCTACTTTTTCTTCTTCTCTTTCATCCATTAAGTCAAATAGACGTCTGAGTTTATGCATACGAACTTCATCCTCTCGTTTCAAACGAGATTCTTCAGTTTCAGCCCAGATAGCGTCAGAATTCATAGGTACTCCTATTCAACACTAGGAATATAGCATAGATAAAAGCACATTTAAACGTACTTTTAAAAAACCCTAATTAGACCTCTTTGCTACACGATAAACAGTGGCTACACCACAGCCCACAGCTTTAGCGATTTCCTCTTTGGTCATGGTATTTGAGGCCAACAGCTCTTTGATACGCTTATGTTTGATCTGGTTTGGCTTCTTACCTGCAGGCTTGTATCCAGAACGCTCTAGGCCCTGTTTAATGCGCTCTATACGCTTCTCGTTGTCTAGGCGAGCCATAGTTGCCAGAAGGTCAATCAGCATGTTGTTGATCAGATCCAGAATGGATCCAGTAATAGCATCATTGGCTTGAATCAGTTGATGGGTAGTGGGAAGATCTGCGACAACCAATCTCAACCCCTTTTCTCTGATTCGTCTTTTGAGTTCTTCAAAGTCTTGCTGGGTTAAGCGTGATAGTCGGTCCACGCTCTCAACGAGCAATGTATCTCCCTGGTTTGCATCTTCCAGCAGCTTATTCAGCTCTGGACGCTCGAGTTTGGTGCCACTGTAGTTCTCAACATAAATGGTGGGTTCACCAAGTTGGAGCGATTCATTGAGGGTATTTAGGGTGGCTATATTCAAGGAAATTTTGAAATGCTGAAGACATCAGAACAAAAAAATAAGGGATCCTAAATTCCCTTATTTTTCACCGCATGTGTTTAATTCACTATTCTAACACTCTGCTGCAAACCCTGCTGAATATCCTGCACAAAACCCTCTCTCTGATTGAATTTAGGCTTTGCATTAGTTTTCGGTTCAGTCTTGGGTTGCTCAGATTCATCTTCTGCATAAAACTCCTCCAGCACATCCATGCCCTCCTCACTGTTCACCTCAAATCTAGCATTCTCAAAGCCTTTTCTAGCAGTAAAATCCAGCGATTCCTGGTAAAACCCAGCGGCCTTACTCTGCTCATCCATCTGTCGAGCCGTGTTAATTGCTTGCTGCAAGTTCACCCCATCACGTAAGGTCAGATCCACGTAGTACACCGGCTGGCGATAGCTTTGTGTCGTGCTTTTCCCTCTTAAGGTCAGTTGTAAGGGTAAACATGATAGCAGCCCTCCTGATGCCGCATGGTAGTAAGCCAAACGTGCAGCCAGGGTACGGATACTGTTAAAACCTGTGGTTCTAAAGATGAAAGTCCCCAGTTCATCCGATTCATCCAGATTGACATGCAGCCGCCCATAGGGCTTGCAATGCCCGCCTTGTGCCAGTGAGCATAAATCTGGGGATGGACAGGGATGCTGTTCTACCCCTTGACTGGTCAATCGCTGGCAGGTCTGACCATTGCCGACACAAACCGGACGTCCAGTCTGACGGTCAAACAGGCTGTATTCTGCCCGCAGGTTCAGATCAGGATCATTAAAGATCATCCGTACCGGAATGGATCTCAGTTTCCCATTCGGTAGGTTTGCACGCAGCTGCTCATCCAGTGGATGCCTGATCCAGCCTTCCTTGCTCTGGATCTGGCTGGTAATGGTGAACTGGTCATCTTTCTCTGGCAGGCGTTTGCCATTCTTTTCAATGACACGGCCAATGCTGATACGCCCCAATACGGGCGGTGTAATCGCTAACCCTTTAATCATCATGATTTTCCTAAATGTGATTTTTTACAGATGAGCCGTATAAATTGAAGCACCCGCTCCTCAACCTATCGACTCTCTTAATTCAATAAAAATAATGCTCACCCGAGGTCACAGGAGAACAGGTAGTGCATCGATCATCAGATCAGGCAAAGCTGTCCAAATGCCCTTTCTTCATCTGTGGAGAAAGGGCGAACCGGGCGGCTTTGCGCGTTTTTACAAATGGGCCTCTGCGGAAGGCAGGTCATGCATCCGTATAAATGTTGAAGCGACGACTGCCCTGCTTATGCAGCGGATACTGCTCAATCAGCTCAGGCTGCTGCTTTAACAGTGACTTGGCATCCAGACTCACTGAATCTTTACTCTTCCTCCATACCACCGAGCCACCGTTAAAGGTGGCTCGTTCAGCATCTTTCATCAGCATCTGAATTTCGTGCTTGATCTGATCGAAGCTTTGCTGCTGCTCTTCAATCTGCTGTCTGGCTTGAATCAGCTTTTCAAAAAGCAGATTGGCCGTCTCATCATGGGATAGGTCTTCGACGGTTAGAGGGACATGCTCTGGGTAAAGCTGCTGTAAAGCGCGTGCTGCCGATTCACTGGCATCTACTGCGGGAGGAATATCTTGCTCGACACATGCCCAGAAAGTACGTTCCGCATGGATGATCTGCTGGATCAGGGCATCATTTCGGCTGACCTTAAAAATCCGGGTTTCATGGCCGCAGAGCAAGACACAGACATGAGCCGCCTGCTTGCCTGTGACGGCCAGTTGATGCTGTACCTGACACAATACATACAGCGGCACACCATCCCGCCACAGCTTGCTGCCATATTCCCCTGCAGTTTTACATTCCAGGATCTGCACCTCATCGCTGCCAACCACGGCATAATCCAAGTTGGCCAGCATAAAGGCCTTGTCTGGATCAGGATGCTGTAATACGGCATTCACCCGTCTGACCTTGTTATTGGTATGCAGACTGTAGTATTCAGCGACCAGGGGTTCCAGCTGCTTGCCCCAGTACAAGGGAGCATGGCCGGAACTTTCATCTTCGATCTTTTGCTGGACACGTCCGGTCTTGATCATCCACAGTTCCAGCATCGACATGTAGGGATTAAGCCCACAGGCAGTCGCAGCATCACTGCTGCCAATGCCCTGCTTGCGGACTTCTAGCCATTGTTGCTGATCAAGCTGTTTGGTATTGGCCAGACGTTTGGCCGCAGTGGATCGTGAAGGTTTCACAGGTTGAGGTAATGGAATGTGTGAGGGAATGCCAGAGGGCTTCGGTAAATTGGGTAAAGGTGCAAATGTATTCATGGGGTTGTCCTATAGATAGCGGTCGTCTGTAAAAATTCAGCTGAGAAATTTTGGGCATAAAAAAAGCCACATCCGGGGAGATGTGGCCAAAGGGTCATGCTGAGGTTCATGTAGAATTTAATCTTCAATGCATCTTCAATGCATCTTCAATGCCCGATTAGGTTGTGAGCCTTAAAGCAACATTAAGCATGATCAGGAAAAGGTCTTAGGCCACCAGTCTTAAAGCCTGTTCCAGCCCACGCTGTTTTAGTGCTGCCCCTGCACCAAACCAGGCAGAATCCAGCCGGTGATCGGTACTCATGGCCCGGCGTTCATGATCGGCAAATTCCGTGATCGAACACAGCAAGCCATAGGCGGTATCCTTGGCTGAGGAAAGTTCGGCACCCCGTCCCTGTCCATTGAACAGCTGCATGACTTTACTCATGGCGCGTCCATTCGGTTCGGTTTTACTGCCTGGGGAGTGACTGGCCTGTGCAGCCACATTGCGGTAGAACTGGATGATGTTGTCCTCCTGATCGGCAATGCTTAGGCTAGTGTTGTTAAACACGGCATCGAAATAGGCAGCGGCTTCACCTTGGGTGACTTTGCGCTGGCTGAGCTGTTTCATTTCATACATGTGTTCATCCCAGGCACGCACGGAAATGCCGAGTTGCTGCTTGACCTTGTCCGCATCGAACCGGGTGCTGTGTGGAACCTTGACCACCCCGGCACTTGAGCTTTGCCCACGTAAAGCAATCGCCAGCGTGTTGTTGCATACCACCCGGATATTGGTAAATTGTGCAGTCGTTGCTAACGTTCCATCACAAGCGGTTGCTAGCAGGATATAGCCATTGCTGACATCCTTGCCTTTGAGTGCCGTGCTTTGTCCGGTACGTGCCAGTGCCCAGAACTTTTTTCCTCCCTTCAGTACGCCCGCGGTTTCCAGCTCAAAGCCGGATTGCTCGGTCAGATCCCGGTAGAATTCCAGAATCTCTTTGGGCTGCACTTCCTGGTAACGCTGGCTGACGACCGATAAAGGGGCATGGGTATCAGAACGGTACAAGACCCGCTGTTCTTCATAAGGCAGAATGATGCTCTGTCCCCGTTCATTCTGTGCCATATAGCTGACATTGCAGGATTCAATGCGCCAGTCCATGCCTGCCTGTTGTGCCCAGACTTCAATCGGCTGGTTCTGTGTCAGTTGATTACCCAGGCCATGCCAGGGGGTGTTACCGACATAAGCCATTTGTTCGAGTTGATGTGCCATATCACTTCTCCCTGAGCCGGTTAATCAAAATTGCGCTGGCAATGATGGCAATGGAAGTAGCGGATCGGTGCCGCTACGGGTCTGGATGGCTGGATGAAGCTGTCAATCAGTCCACCGACCACAGCCCCGGCAATCCCACCCATCCAGGGCGAGATCGGCAGCGGCAGGCTTTTGGAAATGCTGGCACCAATCCCGGCACCGGTCATTGAAGACATACTGCGGTTATTGGAGGACTGCTGGTCAATCACACGGCTGACGTTTTCAGAATGGCAATACGGGCATGTAATGTTCATAAGATATACCTCTAGAAATGAAAAAAGGCTTACCGTCTGATAAGCCTTTGAATGTAGGAATAAACATTCACTGTTCATGTAGATGATGTATATCTGAAATTATTTGCAATCTATGCCTTCACGCGACTCGGAGTCCCGATTACGCAATTGCCATTTGGCAAATTCCCTCATTCCAGAAAATCCCCCTCTGAAGTCCTATCATTCTTTCACAAGAACACAATTATTTAGTGAAACTGAATTGTATGTGTGCATCTAAGTAAATAGGTATTGACAATATTAAATTAAAACTAGTAGGATTAATCAATCATACTAGTTTTTTATACCTACAACTCGCTATTATCCTACTAACTGTATGATTTTTAACCACAATGGAAAGTATTGATATATATAGCATCTAAGGGTATGAAAAATAAATATTTATTTCTGTAGTTTATGTTATTGAGATTAATTATCATTTATATATTATCTTTAATATCATAGACATAATGATATTGGAGTTATACCTACATGGATACTTCAGAATCCAATACATATTTCCTAGACGATATGTATCCAATTATTACTGATAATAATCAGTTAACAATAGATGATATTAATTATCGTACTTACAACCAACTTCATGTAATAGAAGAATCACTGAAAGAACTAAAGAGTGAAAATGAGCAGCTGTTAGCAGATCCATCCGGATATAGCTTTATCTTAAAAAAATACCAAAAGCTCGTATGGTACAGAACAGACCAATATATAAATGACCTGGAAGAAAACTTTCCTGATAGCAAGTTTTCACCTTACGTAAATCTCTATTTGAAAACAAAAACTGAATACAGAAAATTTGATGATATAGCTTTCCTAACTGCTTTAAAGAAAGGACTACGATCTGATGCTTTTAAAAAAGAAATTGAACAGCAGAGAAAATATGACAGTGAATATAAAAAGGAAGTACGAAAATATATCAACGGACTATTTGATTACCGTTCAAGGCTTTTAGTAATCCGAATAGACTTAAGCTACCGGAAAGGGCTTTTTAGAAAGATCACCACCAATATTTCAAATAAACCATTGTCAAAACAAGGACACAAACTTGAAGCTTTAAAGGCATGGTCGCTTGATGTTCAAGAACATAGAAAGGTGCTTCTTAAGTCTCTCAAGAAGCAATATTCAAAAGGCTTTATAGGCTATATGTGGAAATTGGAATATACCGAGATAAAATCTTTCCATTTCCACATGATGTTTTTCTTAGATGGCTCTGAGCATCGTGAAGACATCACAATAGCTCAAGATATAGGCGAGCTATGGAATAATGAGATTACCCAAGGAGATGGCTTATATTGGAATTGCAATGCCAATAAGGAAAAGTATAAAAATCTAGGCATAGGCATGATTAGCCATCATGAAGAGGATCTCAGGGATAACGTCATAGCAACTGCCATGTATCTAGTAAAGAAAGATTATCTCATTCGTTCAGTAATGTTTAATTCTAAAAATCGCGCTTTCAGTAAAGGGCAAATCCCACAAAAAAGTAAATCAGGGAGACCAAGAAAGGGAGCTTAGCCTCCCTTCATTGCCCTTTGTACTGTGCTTAGACTTACACCCAGCTCTTTTGCCACTTTCCTGTAACTAGCATCAGGCTTTACCATAGCTGCACGAATTGCAGCGTCATCAATAGTCTTCTTACGTCCCTGATACTTGTTTTCAGCTCTGGCAATTGCAATCCCTTCACGCTGACGCTCTCTGATCAACTCACGCTCAAACTGTGCAAAGCCTGACAGCATCGTGAACATTAGCTGGTGCATTGGATTATTGGTATCTGCCGAAAAGATCATGCCTTCTTTGTGAAAATGGACAGTAACGCCTTTAATCTTGAGTTGCTCCACCAATTGCAGCAGGTCTGCCGTATTACGCCCCAAACGATCCAGGCTGTGTACATGGACTACATCACCTTCTCTGACGTAATCGAGCATCGCCTGTAATTGAGGTCTGTTGGTATCCTTACCGCTTACCTTGTCTTCAAAAATTTTGTCAAAGGTCTTGCCCTCTAGCTGTCGTGCTGTATTTTGATCTGCCGTACTTACCCGTTTGTATGCTACTTCAGCCACTGTTGTACCCTTATGTGTATTCTTTTGCTTATTAGACTATAATAAATACACCAATTGAATACAATAAAAGAATACAAATATAGCCTAAATTAACTGTATCCGAATGGGTGTACTTAAAAAAACACGATAAGCTGTCTTGTGGAGTGATGTTTGAAAAACAGGTAAAAACATGCGAGAAGATAAAAAGCCCAATCGATGAGGATTAGGATTTCCAACAACAATTAAGTAATTGATTTTAAATAAAAAATAAAATAATTTCGCATAACATGTATTATGTTAATTTTAGGAAAAGTAAACTGCTAAGCAATATGATTACTTTTCCATAATTAAGATTTATTTCAGATACTTATACTATTGTGTTGATAAGTAAAAATAATGGAATCGTTGTTATGAATGAAAATAAGACGATAGAAGAAGTATTTAGTAAAGTTCCAGAAGTTACCTTGCTTTTTTGGATTATTAAAATTGCCGCAACAACTCTTGGAGAAACAGCAGGTGATGCTTTATCCATGTCTTTAAATCTTGGATATATCGTAAGTACAGGAATTTTCGCAATTATTTTTGCAATATTTGTAGCTGCCCAAATCAAGGCAAAAAAATATAATGCATTTTTTTATTGGGCAACAATTATTGCCACAACCACACTTGGAACCACGATAGCGGATTATGTGGATCGTACTTTAGGACTTGGGTATCTGGGTGGTAGTTTAATTTTATTAAGTTTATTGATTATCTCTTTATCATCTTGGTACTACAGCAGTGGATCAATCTCTGTACATGATATCCAATCACCTAAAAGTGAAGCTTTTTACTGGCTAACCATTATGTTCTCTCAAACACTTGGTACTGCACTCGGGGATTGGACTGCTGATACTCAAGGGCTAGGATATACAAGTGCTGCTTTAATCTTTGGAGGTTTATTACTATTACTAACCATTCTGTATTTTTGGACAAAGATTTCTAGAACATTCTTATTTTGGTCAGCCTTTGTTTTGACTAGACCATTAGGAGCAGTTCTAGGGGATTTCTTAGATAAACCTATTAGCCATGGAGGGTTAGATCTAAGCCGCTTTGGAGCCTCTTTTGTCCTCCTCGCTTTTATTATTATTTGTTTAGTCTTATTCAAGCCTAAAGCAGCAACATCATTTCATTAAGTCACGTTTAAACTGCTACTCTATTTTAGGTATTTAACATAATGGTGCTTATACGCAATACACTTGTATATTAAATTAAAAATCAATGACTTAAAAATTTCACCATGATCACAAAATGCACAAAAAATGACTTTCGTAATAAGTTGGTGAGTTTTTAAGCGAATCTGTAACATTTTGCCAAGAATTTTGATTAATAAATGATCAATTTGGCATTCAGTGCCCATTTCATCGACTTCCGGGATCCGAAACTATCCCCAATTGCTGTGGATAAAATTTAGGCTATTTTGTACGCCCTGGCGCACATGAAACTCGGCCCTTTGCGGCTATCCGGAATACTATAATTTTCCTATGATGAACTCATCGGGAACAGGAAGTTCCATACAAGAATAACAAGAGATAAGCACAAGGACTGTAAGGTACGACAGGAGTTATACCGAGCGAACCAATACGAAAAACCCCGGCAGGATGCCGGGGTTTTTTATTGCCTGAATGATCTCAGAGAATCCGTATTATGCTAATTTTATAAAATTTAAATAGTAGTATGAAAAAATGCCACCAAAAATATTCATAGATGACTTTGAAAAAACTGAAAATTCAGACTATTTACATGGAGTTCTTGGGCGAAGTCTTATTATTGCAACTAGATTTGATTCCATGTGTACAACTTTATCCCAAGCGATGGATATTAAACTAGGAGCTTTTTTTTACACTAATAATGAAGAATTTAAGGTTTTTTATCAAAAAATTATATCTAAATATCGTACTCTTAACACTAGTATCAAGACCTTCATACTCCCTGAAGAAATAGGTGAAATATTACATAAAGCTAGGGAATCAAGAAATGAAATTGCTCATTCCTTAACAAAAGGACTAGAAGGCTGTATAGATATGAAAATTGATAATATGACTCTGATAAATGAGATAAAAAAACTAATAACAAATATTATAGATGGCGATATCATCATCTCTATATTGACCAATGATTTTAATAAAGATCCTACCCCTACTATCCAAGCACTAGAAAAGTATAAGAATAGAGTCTTAGACTGGGTAATATCGCCATAAAAGAAATATTATGATCACGCATGACTAAGGTGCTTGTAGATACATACAATCAGTAGTTATGTCAACAATATCTACTATTACTTCTGTAGGTTGTCGTTGTTTAAAACCTAACTTAAATGTTGGATTTGACGAATAAAATAGATCTATATGATATTTAGGATGCAGGTGAGGAGTATCTTTCTTAAAATTTGCTAGATCATAATCATATCTAAAGTATCCATCTTCATGACAAAATAGATGAAAGATAATTTTCTCTAATAATTCATCTATGCCCATAGCCTTTTCAGAAGATGGATCATACGATGATATATCCTCATCAAGCTCTTCTACATATTGGTATTTAGATATCAAGTCAAGTAAGTCATATAAGCTATGTTTTGAAAAATCAAAAGATTCTAAAATAAATAAAAGAGCGTCTAAAATTAAATTATTAATAATTAGGTCAGATACCTCTGATAATCTCAATATCAAACGATTATCGCTATCTTCATATGTTGAAAATGGAAAGTTTAAGGAATAAGTTCTATTTGTATCAGAGATAAAAATTCTAGACATCTTAGATACTTTAAGAGTCAAATAATTTTTATGAGGTTCAGTTCTAACAACTTTATCTTGAGTTATTAATACCTTACAACATTTCAATAGAACTTTTAATGTATCCTCTTTTTTCCTGATAATTGGTGTGACAATATCCTCTTTATGAATATCTAAAATTTCATAAATTCTAGTATGCTTCATTCTAGTTCTTTAAACCTCTAGAAATTTCAGCTTTAGCAATACCTATAGTTAAATTGTATAAATCTTCATATTCATATTCATAAGAATTATCAATACTAACTGCAGCTTTAATCATATGTAATATACGGTCAAAATGTACATCCTGTACGTCTATAGATCGAAGAATATGAATGATTTGATCTTCTAAGGATAAACCTGTAGCTATCTTCGAAATAGAAGCTTTGATTTGATTTATTTCTGTATCTGATGGAATTTCAACATCAAGGATTCCTTCCTTTTTAATAGTTTCTAATCCAGAAACTAAATAAGGATAGATTTTCTGATTTAAATCTTCTGAAAATATTAAATAAGTTTTTATAAAAGATCTAGTTAGAATCATATATAAAGCATTACGAATACTTCTACTATCTGAAATTTTAGTAACGTGACAAATAACAAATGGGAACTCTAATCCTTTTACATGATTTCTTGTACTTAAGAATATTTCATCCGGCTTATCATTTCTGGTGTCATAAGCTTTATTAACCTGTAAATTAAGTTCTTTTCCAATTTTATATTCTAAGTGTGACAATAGATCGAAACTATAGTTATTTGTTTCCGTTGTAATTACAGCAATATCATGAGGTTTAGCTGTAGCATTGTCTTTTAATATTTGGCGAATGACTTTAATAGTATGGTCAACTCGCGAGGCTTCTCCAGTGAAGTCATCTTTGCAAGGAATTAATTCAATACTATCAATATTTTGGATGTCTTCAAATCTTCTTAGAGGATCTCGAGATAAATGAATCCTATCCCCAACATCCTTAACATTATAACCGCACATTTCCCATTCTTCATGGTTTAGCCATTGTAGTTTTGACTCCTCAAATAATCCCATTCCTAATCCATGAGCAAACATTAATGTTTTAGGATCTGTTCTATAACATTTACTTAAAAGATAGTCAGGTGCAGTTTGTGCTTTCTCAGAAGAGAAAATATTTTGAAAAATGTCTCCTGCAATATAAATAATTTCCTTAGTGACTTTTGCACATAAATCAAAAAAACTTTGAGGAAAATCTTGGCTTTCATCAATTAACATGTAATCAAAAGCAAAACTTTCTTTATATTCACTATTTTCTAATTCTTTTAAGGCATATGTACATGCCAAATTAAAATCCATAATTCCTTTTTGAAAACTACGAAATTTTAGATTATAGAAATTACATATATATCTATAAGCACCTGAATGTACATCAGATCCACCACCCCAAGCGTTTACACACCATAATCGCTCATTCCATTGAATCTGCTGTTCTACTTTCATGAAGTCAAAAAATTCAGGAATACGATGTTTCAAACTATGTGCCAAAATCTTATTATGACACGTAAACATGATCCTACTTTTTTCATGGTTCAGATAAAGGTCTTTCAATTTATGTAAAAGTAATTCTGTTTTCCCCGTACCTGAAAGACCTTGAATTCTTATAACCGGTTTATCTGTTTTTTGGTAAATAAAACGTGTTTGTTGACCATCAAAAAGTAATATTTTTTGTTTTACTTTGTCTAGAACTGTATCACTAACATCAAGAATTAAGTTATTGATATTATTAATACTTCCAGTTAATAAAGAAATTAATAACTCAACTTTTCTTTGTTCAACACTATTCTCCAACTTAATACTTTCAAATAAGTCAGTGAAATAACCTTCATTTAATGAAGCTTTATCAACTGAATCAATACTAGTTACTAAGTTATCCTTCCATTGTCGAGGACGTCCTATCAAATCCTTATATTTATATTTTATAGAAATAGCACTCAAATCTTCCATAAAATCATATACATAATCTTCAAAATCACTTAGTTCTGATCCTAAATTTATGAAAGTAACTTTATGCTTTGGTGAAAGAATTACTAATCCATGATCAAATGTATAAGTATATCGTTCATCTCCTAAAGGAGCATGAATCAGATATACATTTTTTTTATTTTTTTCAGTATATTGCGCTAAAATATCACTAAAAAACAATGTATCTACATTTGTTGCATTGCCTAGCTGATCAAAAAAATAATTAGAAGTTGTTATAGACACAAGCTTTTCCGAAAAAATAAACAAACTAAGTGTTAACTATATAAAAATATATAAATTTTATTTAGTACTTACTGTATAAAAAACCTAATTTTTTTCTATTACAGAGACTAATGACTAGAAAATTAAGTTAATAACATAAGTTTTTAGTCCATCATAAGCTTATATAAACATTTCTTCTCGTATCAGAGGATGCTGTAAATGCATTAGTAAGTTTACGCAAGAGGGAGTCTTTAGCTCATGATTCAAAGAACTAAGCAACTATTTAACATAAAATCTCTTATGCGCAGTTCAGATGTTAGAAACAATTTAAAGTGTCTTGTCTGTATTCTCACCAATAAAAATGTCTAGTCTGTGATGAACATCAACAGCCTACTATGGTTTTACTACATTCAATTAAGTTTTTTGAAACTAAAATAGTTTCAAATAAGTTCTATATTAGTTGTTATTCCTCACTTAATTTCTTTAGTGCAAATCTAATAATTCCATTATGGGTTTGACCATATTTCTCTGCCAGTTCAGCTAATAACTTGTACTCATACTCATTCATCGGGATCGTATGCGTCTTAAATTTTCTAGAAGCTTTCGGGTCTAATTTTGGTGTGAGCTGTTCATTAGCACCATTAATGAATGCTTCCTCAGAAAAAGGTTTCGTAGTTTCTCTTTTCTTAATCATGCCAGAAGCTCCTCCATGAATGCCTCAAATTCTTCTATTGCTTTTGGATTATTGGATTCAACTACACCTTTACCTTCAGCAGTGACATCACGATAAACCTTGCGATCATGGATCACTGATGACAACGCTGTGAACAGTGGGAAGTCAGCTAGATAATCATTGGCTTGTTGTACTTCAGACACCGATGGATTTGTTGGGGCCAATGTTAGTAATCCAAATGGCTTAAGTTCCTCATTAAAGGACTTGGCTTGGTCAATGACTTCTGACAGATGAGGCAAAGTATCCAAGTCGAATTGTGATGGTCTAAATGGTACTACCAGGTAATGTGCCGTTAACATTGCTGTTCTAAGCTCTTTGCTGTCATGTCCAGCAACATCGACAATTACATAGTCATAACGGCCATCTAGGTCTTTCAGTGTATTCTTAATATCGCCATAGCGTTGAACACAATGTACTTTGGGTAGACTGGTTTCATCGCGGTCTTTTACCCAGTTAGCTGAGCTTTGCTGAGGATCTGCATCAACAAGTACGATGTCTTTGTTATGTTTGGCAAGATAAGCAGCAATGTTGATAGCTATTGTAGATTTGCCACATCCACCTTTCTGGCTTCCAATTAATACAATCATTTTAGGTATAATTTAGAACTAATTTGCATCTAATATAGTTTTACAGTGCAACCAAGTAAAGAGTTATTTCTTTAGTATTCATTCAATTCTTTATACCGATACCTTTTCCCACCAAGATAATTTTTTACCTATTTTCCTTTGGCTTAGCATTAGTCTACATTTTCCCACCTAAACCAGGTTTATTCCTTATACCGATTCATCACTGTAAATTGATACTCGTAAGACAAGAAATTTTCTTAAATTTTTAAGCAGTAATCTTTTTATTTTTAAATACTTTTAATATTTTTATTTTTAAGACCGCTGTAAGCCTTATATAGCAAGTGTTTTAGAGCTGATAAGTCTACATTTTCCCACCTTTAAGTCTACATTTTCCCACCCATTAGTCTACATTTTCCCACCTTTAAGTCTACATTTTCCCACCTTTAAGTCTACATTTTCCCACCTTGTGCCTACACTATTTATTGATGTATGCTAATTGCATAATTACATGGGGAAGCCTCAGTGCAAAATGAGCTCGTAGTTAAAGATAATGCACTAATCAATGCCAGCTATAATTTGGATACAACAGAACAACGACTGATTCTCCTGGCAATTGTGCAGGCAAGAGAATTAAGCAAGCATGTAGACGCTAATAGCACGTTAGAGGTTCATGCTCATCATTATATGAAGCAGTTTAATGTAGATAAGCATGCGGCCTATGAGGGGCTTAAAAACGCAGCTAGCAACCTATTTGAGCGCAAATTCAGTTACAAAGGCATCCATGAGGGGACTCAGCAGGAAAAGATCGTCAAATCACGTTGGGTATCCAAAATAGCCTATGTTGATTCTGCTGGGATTGTAGAACTAACTTTTGCACCAGATGTAATCCCATTGATTACACAGCTAGAGAAGTCTTTTACTGCTTATCAGCTTAAACAGATTAGCTCGCTCACAAGCAAATATGCAATTCGTCTTTACGAGTTACTGATCCAATGGCGTAGTGTTGGCAAGACACCTATGTTTGAGTTAGACGACTTTCGCTTTAAGCTTGGATTAGCAGAACATGAATATACCAAGATGGCTAATTTCAAAGTTCGGGTACTCGATGCAGCGTTAAACCAAATTAATGAACTAACAGACATCATTGCTTCTTATGAGCAACATAAAAATGGACGTGTTATTAGTGGTTTCTCATTTGCGTTCACCACTAAGCAGCAACCAAAGGAAGTCACTCACACCAAAGCTAAGAAACTAACGGATAAGCAGATTCAACTCTTTGCCAACAAGCTAGCTCACCATGATCCATTTGCAAGCCAAAAAGCTGCAGTAGGGGAAAGCTATGCTGATCTAGAGAAAAGGCTGCTGATTGAACTACAAGATGCCGAGGTTGTCAGAAAGTATGCTGGAGTCCTCAAAGAGTTGGGCTTTGAGGTGTAGAATGCAACTATATTAGTTGTCATATAGAACTAATATAGTTGTTAAATGATTGTAATTTGATTTCAATAAAGTTAGGCAGCAGATAATTCATCTGCTAATTGTTCAGCCTGTTCAAGCACAGTCTCTGTAGCCAATAAAGCCATATCAGGTGGATAGCCATACTTCTTGAGTAGACGCTTCACGATGACTCTCAGTTTCGCCCTAGCAGCTTCTTTGATGGTCCAGTCCAAGGTTACGTTCTTGCGAATGGATTCTGTCAGAACGATAGCGAGTTCGCGTAGGATCTCCTTTTGCATTAACTCACGAGCACTCTCATTCTCAGCTACTGCCGAATAGAAAGCATATTCGTATTCGGTCAGGTTGAGTTCCTCTGCCAGCTTGTCTGATTCCTGGATGGTTTTCGCCAACTTGATGAGCTCATCAATTACTTCGGCTGCAGTCAGTACCTTGTTCTGATAGCCCTTAATGGCAGAGCTCAGCATATCCATCAGCTTCTTGCCCTGGGTAACGCTGCGCTGTTCTCTTACCTTGATTTCATCACTGAGTAGTTTCTTCAGGGTTTCCAGTGCAATGTTCTTGTGCTTGTAGCCTTTCATCTCCTGCATGAACTCATCCGACAGAATGGAGATGTCTGGCTTCTGGATGCCCGCTGCATCAAAGATGTCCACCACCTTTTCAGTAACAAGAGCCTGGTCAATCGTTTGTTTGACCTTGGCTTCCAATTCAGCATTGCTCAGGCCTGAGATTTTTCCTGAACCATCACTGAACTTGGCCAGTCGTGCTTTCACAGCCTGGAAGAATGCAACCACTGGTGCTGCTTCCATCGCACTTGGATGAGGTACAGCTAATGCAAATGCCTGCGACATAGCTGATACCGCATTGAAGAATCGTGTCTTACCTTCGCCCTGATCTACGCCTAAGATGTGTTCCTCTGCTTCCAGGATGATGTTCAGCTTACGAGAGGTATCGGCTGTGAAGTACTCCTGGTAGTTGAAGCCATGCATGATGCCATCAAGGACTTCGAGCTTCTCTTGCAGGATGGTTGCAGCTTCGTCCTGAACCAGTGCAGGATCACCCTTACCACCTGCCTCAGAGTAGAATGACAGAGCCTCTTTCAGATCCGATGCAATACCGAGGTAATCTACGACCAGACCACCCATCTTGTCCTTGTAGACCCGGTTCACTCGTGCAATCGCTTGCATGAGGTTATGGCCTTTCATTGGTTTGTCGATGTAGAGCGTGTGCATGCTCGGAGCATCGAAGCCAGTCAGCCACATATCACGCACAATCACGAACTTGAGCTTCTCGGAATGGAGCAATGTATTTGGTGATGCTAAGTTGACGACTGCACTGCTGGATCGACTGACTCATCATTGCCATATCATCGAAACGGGTAATGAATCCTATCGTTTTAAGCAAAGCACGGAGGAAGCCAAGCAGCGTATAAAGAAACGAGAAGCAGAGAAAGGAGAGTTATTTTAACCGTCGATCAGTGAAGAAAAAGCAACAGCAATTGATCGATTTATCCACAGCAGTGTAGTACGCTACATTGCTTAAATGCCTGGTCAATATTCAACGAGCATCGCTGGTCAATATTAAGTGAGCGTCAACAATCTTGGGCATTTCGGGGTATCTCTGGTGGCACAAACAGGTTTGCAGTTTGACCTTTCCACATCTCAGGGAAAGCTCATGGCTTCTGTGATGTCTGCATTAGCAGAGTTTGAGGGAGATTTACTACGTGAACGTGTGCGCTCTGGTGTAGCAGCGGCACAAGCGCGGGGCGTTGTGTTTGGTCGTCGTCCTGGTCAACGTACCAAGTCAGATCGTCTGGCACCTAAAGTGTTGGAGTTGGTGTCTGCTGGACACTCTTATCGACAAGTCGGTCGGCTGGTCAATCTAAGCAAAAATACCGTGTTGGATATCGTTAAAAGAAGTCGGAGTGAAAATCCTTAGCGTGCTATATTTTCCGTTTCCTGAGACGACCCCTAACTGAAGACATTGACGGTGGATGGGCTGCAATGGGAATTAAAACCTCTACAGAGTTCACAGCGGGTTGCAAGCGTTGGGTTGAGTTGAGGTTATCGGATTGGAAGTGGAGGGCTGCCATATGATTGCCATCTCTGACATAGCGTTTTAAGGTATTTTTCTAGGGCGTATTGATGTTTCAACGTATTAACAATCATACGAACAACCTCATTCTCTCAGGTCATTTTCTTCTTGCCGATGGGTGATTTTTCGCCGATAAGCACTTGGTGATACACCAAACCAGCGTTTAAACGCGCGCCGAAAATTAGCAGAGTCGTGGTAATTCAGTAAGCTGGCAATTGCCTCGACCGATATTTGAGGGTCATGTAAATAACTACTGGCTTTCTCAGATAAAATCCGATCTCGAATCAGCCGGTAACTCGTGTTCTCTTTGACCAGACGTCTGGCCAGCGTACGCTTATTCATAAACAAGGCTGCAGCCAGATCCTCTTCACTCAGTTGCCCGAGCGGATAGGACAGCATGGCTTTTTGCACTTGGTAGGTGGTGCTGTGTTGTTGGGTCTTGAGCCGGTTGAGGATCATTTCGCATTGTTGCATCGCCAGCAGATAGCTATCGTGCTGCGCGGATGCATTGGCAATCAAGCACAACTCGGTCGGCACTCGGATCGACAGTTGTGGCTGATCAAACTGATAGGTACCGGCAAGATAATCCGCGTAACAGGCATGATGATCGGGGGCGGGATGGCTAAACTGAATCACCGCCTCGGTCAGCGGTCGTCCAACAATAAATTCGGCACATTCCGAAAAAATCACCGCAACAGTTTCGGACAGTAGCCGATGTACTGCATGACTCAAGGTCTGCTCAAAGAAAATCAAGCAGGTCGTCCACTCAGCATTGGTGTGTGTTTCGAGCCTAATCAAACTCATACGGGTCGGCAAAAAAGTTTGAAACGCTTGTAACACGGCCAATAAGTTCGGGCTGCTATTGATTAAAAAGCCCATCGAGCCATGTGTTGACGGCGTGAGCCGCTGCCCTAAACGCAAGCCAAACTGATCGGATGCGGACAACTCCAAGCTATTTTGTAAGATTTGAATCTGTTGGCTGGCCGTGATCATCGTGTCGTCACGCATCAGTTGTTCAGCGGTCAGCGTGGTGAATTTTAATAGTTTAGGTAGGTCACGCGCCTGCAAGTCCAGCTCTCGGCCAATCAGACGGGTATAGCTACAGGGGATATTAGCAGATTCACTTGTACTGGCGAGACCAGTCAGCAGACTTGGATGCAACATGGCTCAAACACCTCAATAACAGACCAGTATGAAAGAACATCGACTAGAAAAATGCAATCGACGATGGGGCTACAGCGCCATAATCGTCTTTTAATGACCCTATATTGTCAACAAGAGACCTGTAAGCAGTATGGATACATGTCTATTATGAGTAAAGAGGGATGGCTATTTTCATCGGCGTCACCAGCAACCGTATACCACACAGGAGTAGTAATAATGGGTCAAATTACATTGATCGAGTATGACGGTACCGCCACCGTACTTGACATCGAAGCGGGCAAGTCGCTGATGCAACTGGCTATCGATCACGGCGTATCCGGCATTGATGGAGATTGCGGTGGCGAATGTGCTTGTGGAACCTGTCATGTGATCGTTGACGGTGCTTGGCTGGCGGCGACAGGACAGCCCAATGACGAAGAGGCGCGCATGCTAGAGATGGTACCAGAAGGTACGGCGTCGTCTCGTTTGGCGTGCCAGATTCAATTGTCCGATGCAATGGATGGCATGGTGGTGCATTTGCCTGAGTTTCAAATGTAGTGACGGCAGATTTCAACAGCTGTTAAGCATCATCATTGAGGAATGAATCATGAAAAACATGCAAGCCACACTAAACCAAATTTCAGCCCTGCTGCCGATACCCATGCATTTACAAGTGAAAGGCATGCAGGTGTTCCAAAAGGTCAAGCAACGGGTGACACAGGCGCAACCGTTCCCTGATTTTGTAGAAAAGCCAATCCCCGATGTTGCCACGCTCAAGCTCGAAGACATCGATATGAGCAATCCGTTTTTATATCGACAGCATCAATGGCAGTCATACTTTAAGCGGCTACGCGACGAGCGTCCTGTTCATTACCAAAAAAGCAGTCCATTCGGTGCATTTTGGTCGATTACCCGTTATGACGATATTGTGTTCGTGGACAAATCCCACGAGCTGTTTTCGGCGGAACCGGTGATTGTGATTGGCAAGCCGCCCGCCGGACTGGATGTGGAAATGTTTATTGCAATGGATCCGCCTAAGCACGATGTGCAGCGTCAAGCGGTACAAGGTGTGGTCGCACCGAAAAATTTAAAAGAAATGGAAGGGCTGATCCGCAGTCGGGTACAAGAGATTTTGGATGATTTGCCGCTCGATACGCCGTTTGATTGGGTGGAGCGGGTGTCCAAAGAAATCACCGCACGCATGCTGGCGACCTTGTTAGATTTTCCGTATGAACAGCGGCACAAGCTGGTGTACTGGTCTGATACGTTGGCGGGCAGCGCAGAAGCCACGGGCGGTGAGATTAGCGACAACGATGTGCTTTTTAATGCCGCCGCTGATATGGCCAAGCAGTTTGCCGCGCTGTGGCATGCCAAGGCGGCTCAGCAAGCGGCAGGTGAGCCGATGGGATTTGATTTGATTAGCTTAATGCTGAGCAATGACGATACCAAGGATTTGATTCACCGTCCGATGGAGTTTTTGGGCAATTTGGCCTTGCTGATTGTCGGTGGGAATGACACCACGCGGAACTCCATGACCGGCGGGGTATATGCGCTGAACCTGTTTCCTGAGCAGTTTGTCAAACTGAAAAACCAACCGAGCCTGATTCCAAATATGGTGTCCGAGATCATTCGCTGGCAGACCCCACTGGCGTATATGCGTCGCATCGCCAAGCAAGACATCGAGATGCACGGCCAAACCATCCGTAAGGGCGACAAGATCTTAATGTGGTATGCCTCGGGCAATCGTGACGAGCGGGTGATTGAACAGCCAGATGCGTTTTTGATTGATCGTAAAGGTGCACGCAATCATTTGTCATTTGGCTTTGGTGTGCATCGCTGTATGGGCAATCGCTTGGCCGAGATGCAGTTGCGGATTCTGTGGGAGGAGTTATTGCTTCGCTTCGACAATATTGAGGTATTGGGTGAGCCAGAGTTGGTGCAGTCTAACTTTGTGCGCGGCTATGCCAAGATGATGGTCAAACTGACTGCCAAAGCGTAGGTATCAAAATAGGCGACAGAGGCATTTTGCAACTGTCGTCGGCAACAATTGATGCTGTGCATCAACCATGAACTGAGTGAATTCATATGCAAACAATCGTCATCATTGGCGCAAGTCATGCTGCGGCGCAGTTGGCGGCAAGTCTGCGGCCAGATGGCTGGCAGGGCGAGATTGTGGTGATCGGCGATGAGCCGTATTTGCCGTATCATCGACCGCCGTTGTCCAAGACCTTTTTATGCGGTGCACAACTGGTCGATGAGTTATTGATTCGGCCAGCCGCTTTTTATCAAAAAAATCAGATCGAATTTCGGCACGGGCGGGTGGTTGCGATTGATCGGGCAGCGCGCAGCGTGACACTACAAGATGGCAGTACGCTTGCGTATGACCAGTTGGCGCTGTGTACCGGTGCACGAGTCAGGACGGTGTCGCTGGCTGGGTCTGATTTGGCAGGTGTGCATTATCTTAGAAATATCAGCGATGTACAGGCTATCCAGCCATTTGTACAACCCAACGGCAAAGCAGTGGTGATCGGTGGTGGCTATATCGGTCTTGAAACAGCCGCCGCATTGACCGAGCAGGGCATGCAGGTGGTGGTCTTGGAAGCCGCCGAGCGGATTTTGCAGCGGGTAACTGCACCGGAAGTGTCGGACTTTTATACGCGGATTCATCGCGAACAGGGTGTGACGATTCATACCGGTGTGTCGGTCACGGCGATCACGGGTGAGGGGCGGGCGCAAGCGGTGCTGTGTGCCGATGGTTCGATGTTCGATGCAGATCTGGTGATCATCGGGGTCGGGGTTGTACCGAATATCGAGTTGGCGCTGGACGCGGGCTTGCAGGTGGACAATGGTATTGTGATTGATGAGTATTGCCGTACCAGTGCGCCAGAGATTGTGGCCATCGGGGATTGTGCCAATGCGTTTAATCCGATTTATCAGCGGCGGATGCGCTTGGAGTCGGTACCAAACGCCAATGAACAGGCCAAAATTGCCTCGGCGACCTTGTGTGGCTTACAGCGGACCTCGAAGAGTTTGCCTTGGTTTTGGTCAGATCAGTATGATCTAAAGTTGCAGATTGCGGGACTCAGTCAGGGGTATGATCAGATCGTGATTCGGGGTGATGTGCAGCAAAGGCGTAGCTTTGCAGCGTTTTATTTGCAGGCGGGTCGCCTGATTGCGGCGGATTGTGTGAATCGTCCGCAGGAGTTTATGCTAAGCAAAAAGCTGATCACGGCTGGTACGGCGGTCGATCCACTGCGGTTGGCGGATGAGTCGATTGCGGTACAGGCGTTGATGGGGTAGCTTAAAACTACATCAGGCTAGATTTGCATTACGCTGATTCAGATGTTAATCAGAATGGCATCGATAGATACCTGTGAGAGCAAGTCAGGTGCAGCTTTGGCTTTGTGTAATTCACCACCCGTGATCGCAAACACGATGGGTAATCCATACCCATCTACGGCAAGATGGATCTTACTTGTCTTGCTACCTCGACTTAAGCCAATCGCCTCCTGATCGTGAGTTGCAGCACGTGCATTATGTTGATGTGCCTTGACGTAATTGCTATCCATAACCCCTACTCTATATCAGAGTCAGTAGATAAAACCCTGAGTATGCTTTGGAAAAAACCTTTTGCTGACCAGTCGTTGTATCTTTTGTAGAGATTAGGCTGCTGACCAAACTCAGTCAGGAGGTAGGTCTAGCCATGGACATTTCACCCACATTCTGTAGAGCATGGCTTCTACGGTGAGCCGTAAATTTGGTTTGTGATCAATGTCCTGTTGCTTGAGCATAGGAGAAATCTTTGCTCAATGTTGGTCGTTCAGCATAAAGCGTGGCATGGTGGACTCGGATGGGGAGAGCTTTAATTCTCTGAGTCTGCCTCCAATTTGCAATCAATATTTTCAAACGTCAACACACTCTAATGTAAAAAAACTAACATTAAAAAAACACCTCTGCCAAAAGGTCTGGTAGCTATATTCGATGTCAAAGATGATCTGGCTCACCTGCTGCGTTGTTAACTCATTCTATCAAATTTTGAGGACAGGCTTGACATTTGGTCAATCGACCAATATATATTCAAAATATGCATTTGGTCATTTGACCAATACCCGTTGAATTCTTGTGTGATATTTGCTGTGCCTGACCAAGGTGAAAAATATTGCTCAAGGTCAAATGTGATAGCAGGTTTACAGACATTCGATGCCTTTACAAGGAAACTCTCGCCATGACTCATATGATCAATATCCAGCCACGTAAGCCGCGGTTTGATTTAAGTGATGTTCCAGTTTTTTGGAACGACGGTGACCCGGTGTTAACACGCTTCTTTGATGCACTTTCTATTCACTTCCCCGATGGAGAGCGTTTTTTTATTCAGTCGGTGCGTAACTATCAGGATCTGGTCACAGATCCTAAACTGAGAGAAGATATCAAAAACTTTTTTCGCCAAGAAGCGCAACATGGCATTGTGCATGACCAGTATAATGCGGTGATGCAGTCGCAAGGCATTCATGTCGAAAAGGTCATCGCAAGATTCAAATTATTTATTCGGCTCTCCCAAAAACACCTGCCCGCCAAGTATCTGTTGGCCATGACAGCTGCCTTTGAACATATTACTGCTGTACTAGGCGAGGGTGCTATGGAGGGTGAGGGTGAGATGTTCAAGAATGCTCATCCCGCAATGCGTGCCATGTTCATGTGGCATGGGGTAGAAGAAGTCGAACACAAAACAGTAGCCTTTGATGTTTACGAAACAGCGGCAGGTGGGGGGTATTTCACCCGCGCATCTGCTTTGATTATCGGAACGCTACTGGTACATGCGGTGGTTGGCTCAGTTCTTTGGCATATGTTGAAAATTGACAAACTACAAGGTCAGCCATTGGTGCTTGCTAAGGGATTTTATCGCCTCTATGGACCACGTGGCCTGATTACCAGACTTATTCCACGCTATCTGGACTGGTTTAAGCCAGGTTTCCATCCTAGCGACACCGAAATCCCAGAAAAGGTTAATTCTTGGCTGGCTGAATATGATAAGCATCAAGACCCTATGGAAGCGTCACGAATTGTTTTTAATGTCCCCATTGCAAAAGCTGTATAGATCAGGAGAGACCGTGAAAGACTCGACTCGACTTGACCAAGTCGAGTAACCTGTCTTATTGATATAATGTTATGAGTCAAACTATGTTGAGTAGTGAATCTACGCGAGTCGAAGTTGCTGACCGCGAGAGAGTATTAGCCGCTTCTGCCAAGCTGTTTCGAGAAAAGGGTTTTGAGCGTACCAGTGTGCGAGAAATTGCCAGTGCTTGTGGTATTCTTCCAGGCAGTCTGCATTACCGCTATCGTAGTAAAGACGATATTTTGGTTGATATGATGCGGCTTGCTATTGAGAGAACTATTTACAGGATTGTTGAGGCGACTTCCGCGATTCAAGATCCACTCAAAAAAATGCAATCGGCACTGCAGACACATGTCGATATCCTTATGTCGGGTGACGATATGGTTTATGTGTTGTTGTTTGAGTGGCGCTCGGTACATGGAGTCGCACGTGAGCAGATTATTGCTGAGAGAGACAGATACGAGCGATATTGGCAGACAATTCTTGATGATCTGCAGTCTTATGGTTGTATCCGAAACGATGTGGATGCAGATCTGTTAAGACTGATTGGGCTAGGAGCAATAAACTGGGCTGCCACTTGGTATAAAGAAAATGGTAAGTACAATCTTGAACAGATCGCGGATGCGATATGGCAGATGATGACAAGAGGCATCCTTAATCCAGATTTTCACGAAGAGGCAAAAAACCTGTGACCAACTATAAGACTCCATCCCGTATCACGCACGCCATCGGGAGGCATTGTGGCAGCTCCGCAATTCGTGATTTGCTCGAGTTTAATGGGCTGAATATTTCCGAGGCCATGTGCTTTGGATTAGGCTCAGGGCTTGGCGTGACCTATTTGGAAATGGCTGACGCCCCTGTGCCATTTTTAGTGCATGTGCGGTCTTTGGGGTTTGAAGCGCGCGTATTTGAAAGTATCGGTATACCCTTTGAGTGGCAAACCTTCGAGTCACCCGAATCGGCAGCCACCGCGCTGGAGAAATGTTTGGATGCGGGTCACCCCACCCTGTTGCTGACGGATATTTTTTATTTACCTTACTTCAACAGCAGCACGCACTTTCCCGGTCACGCCATAGCCGCTTGGTCGAGAAATCCAGAGACAGGTGCGGTATTTGTCACCGATACCGAGCGTCCGAGTGTTTTGTCGGTGACGCGAGAGGCACTGACCCGCGCACGTTTTTCTACACAGCCCCCATTTATTCACTATGGCAATATGTTCACGCCCACCGCGTTTCAAGGCGAAATTACCCCCGAGATGATTACCGGTGTCATCCATGACAACGCCAAGTCATTAGCTGTGAGTGGCATATCGGCACTGGAAACATGGCTGGCCGAACTGAGTCGTTGGGGAGCCACAGGCGATTGGCACTGGACGACCCGATTTGCCTACCAAATTATTGAAAAGCGTGGCACAGGTGGCGGCGGCTTCCGCAAAATGTACGCTGAATTCCTTGATGAAGCGGTTCACTATGACGCAAGTGTACAGCAATATCGACTGCCCCTGTTAATGAGGGCTTGCGAAAAAGCATGGACGGCATTAGCCATGTGTTTGAAGTCTGCCTCGGAAAGCACAAACTTTCCATATGCCGCCATTGAAGAGGCCATTGTGGCGGTGATGCAGGCCGAACGTAATTATACAGATGCCGCCCTTGCACTTTGAGACGTGCCGCTAATTTTTTCGCAATAAAATCAGCCAGCAATGGCGGGAGTTCAAAAATGGACAGTAATAACACGGCACACCTGACCATGGCTAAGGCGTTTTTTGGTACTAATCACCCTTTATTCAATATGTTCAATATTAGTGTTGGTGCAGTGAGCGATGGTCATGCCGAGATGACGATGCCCTTCTCTGAGCAACTCTCTGACCGTAAAGGCTCACTGCATCGAGGGGCTTTGGTGACGCTGCTGGATACGACTTGCGGCTTATCTATTTTTTCGTCATTGCGGTCGTTAGAGCCGATTGCCACTATTGATTTGCGTGTCGATTTTTTGCGACGTATTCCCTCTGCGGTAGGTTTAAAGGCGATAGTGGATTGCATTGGTAGAACCGATACGGTGGCCTTTATCACGGGCCGAGCGGTTGCAGAAGACAGTGGTGAGCTACTGGCTACTGTCACTGGTTCTTTCGCAATCGGCACGATGGGACCCTCTTTTGACAGCAATGAAGCGCGAGGCGAGTGATATGAGTATAGTAAATCAGATGAGCGCGGAAACACCCCCACTAAAATTGTGTGACGAGCCTTTTGTCGATTTTCTAGGTTTTCGTGAGGAAATGCAACATGGAGAAATACAGTACTTTATGGACTTTCGTGATTCGCATATCGGCAACCCGATGATTGGCACGTTTCATGGCGGCATTCTCGCGAGTTTTGGTGAAGTGGCCGCCGCCGCCTATCTTGCCCGTCAGCGTGGTGATAATGAGCTGCCCTTATGCTCCACGATGACCTTTGATTACCTGCGGCCAGCATTTATAGGTACGTTACAGGCAGTCCCCAGTATTGTTCGTGCGGGTCGGCGCATTACGACAGTATCGGTTCAGTTACTACTTGATGGCAAGTTGGTTTGTATCGGTCGATTCCTGTTTACGGTTAGCAGCAAATAAAATTGGAGCAAGCTCAGTTCAGGATGCCGACCCTGTTTTACTCAGAAAAATTTTCAATAGATAGACAAATAATATCAAATAGCTGGAACTACTACTGATACCGATACAGCGTTGGCGCAGAAATCCCAAACTCCTTCGCCAATGCTCGCTTGGTTTTGTAGTCGCCAGATTCAAGACGTTGATGCAGCAGAGCCACTTGTTCAGGAGTCAGTGACGGCTTACGGCCCTTGTAGGGGTCGTCTCAGGAAACGGAAAATATAGCACGCTAAGGTTTTTCAATTGCGCGCAATGGCCTAAATTTTCCACCACCTATCTTGGCTTTGCTTCGCCATAGATAATCCCCAGTTAAATTGATGTGCTCCCACCCCAGCGGTGACAGATATTGCAGCAAGGTATCATCGACTGTGCGACCATGCCCTCGTAGGGCGTTAGTCGCTCTCTCTAAATAAACCGTGTTCCACAATACAATGGCGGCGGTCACTAGATTCAAGCCACTGGCTCGATAACGCTGTTGCTCAAAGCTTCGATCTCGAATCTCACCCAATCGATAAAAGAAAACGGCGCGCGCTAATGCATTACGGGCTTCACCTTTATTTAATCCAGCTTGAACCCGACGGCGTAGTTCTACGCTTTGCAACCAATCCAAGATAAACAGTGTGCGCTCAATACGCCCCAGCTCTCGTAATGCCAATGCCAAACCATTCTGTCGTGGATAACTACCGAGTTTACGTAGCATTAGCGACGCTGTGACAGTCCCTTGCTTGATTGATGCGGCCAGACGCAAAATATCGTCCCAATGAGTACGAATCTGTTTGATATTCAGTGTGCCGCCAATCATGGGTTTAAGTGCGGCATAGTCTATGTCTGACTTTGGAATATAGAGTTTCGTATCGCCCAGATCACGAATTCGTGGTGCAAATCGAAACCCTAGCATGTGCATGAGTGCAAAAACATGGTCGGTGAATCCAGCCGTATCGGTGTAGTGTTCCTCGATGCGTAAATCAGACTCGTGATACAGCAGCCCATCAAGAACATAGGTTGAATCACGAACGCCCACATTGATCAGCTTACTGCTAAATGGTGCGTATTGATCAGAAATGTGTGTATAAAATAACCTTCCAGGCTCTGCGCCATATTTTGGATTGATATGTCCTGTACTTTCAGCTCTGCCACCTGCGCGGAAGCGTTGGCCATCTGATGAGGAGGTAGTGCCATCTCCCCAGTTTTCAGCGAAAGGTTGTTTCAATTGAGCATTCACCAATTCGGCCAATGCCGTTGAATAAGTTTCATCACGGATATGCCAAGCCTGTAGCCATGAGAGTTTGGCATAAGTTGTACCAGGACATGATTCGGCCATTTTCGTCAGCCCTAAATTAATTGCATCAGCCAGTATGGTCGTGAGCAATAACGCTTTATCCTTCGCAGTGTCATCCGTTTTCAAATGAGTGAAGTGTCGAGTAAAGCCTGTCCATTCATCGACCTCCATTAATAATTCGGTGATCTTGATATGTGGTAACAGCATTGCTGTTTGGTCAATTAAAGTTTGGGCTGTATCAGGAGCCACGGCATCGAGAGGTGTTATTTTTAGACCAGATTGATTGATCATCGCATCAGGCAAATCGTTGGTCGCTGCCATGCGATTAATGATTGCTAATTTCTGCTCCAATAGTGAAAGGCGACTTTGCAAATATAGATCACAATCAGTAGTAATGGTTAGAGGTAACTCATTGGACTGTTTTAGCTGATTAAATTTATCAGCAGTCACTAAATACTCATCGAAGTCTTTGAATTGGCGAGAGCCTTGTACCCAGAGATCCCCAGCCCGTAGCGAGTTTTTAAGTTCAGATAACACACATATTTCGTAATAGCGGCGATCAATACCATCATCGGTAAAGACTAGTCTTGCCCACCGTTTTTTGATAAACGCTATTGGAGCATTAGAGGGGATTTTTCGTGTATTATCAACATTCATGCTGCGGAGCAACTCTACAGCGGCAAGCATATCTTTTGCTGCTGGGGCAGCACGCAATTTAAGTATGGCAAGACAAAACTGGCATTGGGAGCAAGTATGCTGCCAAATCGGACCTGGAAGATGTCTCGCAACCAACTCAGTCAGAATTACTTTAAATGGGATCAACTCCTTTGTGTAGAGTAATCATATCCTCCATAGAGTAGTTTTATTTTAGTTTCACTATAGTTTTGTAATAGTTTTAAATAAGTTTTAATTCATACCTATTATATTAGATGATAGTTAGATAAAAGAATGCCCATAAGCAGAATGTTTCCATGGAAACATTCTGCTTATGGGCATTACTTCATTTATGAATGACGAGAGTTGGCATCATCATAGACTGCATTGTTTTCACGTCTGCCAACAGCAATCACCAAAACAACTACCTCATCGTCTATGACTTCGTAAACCAAACGATAGCCAATACTGCGAAGCTTGATCTTGTAGCGGTTAGGGTGTCCTGACAACTTGTTTTTGGGAATGCGAGGATTCTCCAAAACCTTGATCAACTTTTTTTTCAATGGCTGCTTAATACTTGGATTAAGCTTGTTCCATTCCTCTAATGCTTCTTCTAAAAAGTCTAACTTATAGGTCATCAATATTTACTCGAACGCGTTTTTGGTTCGCACGAGCATCTGCAATCTTATTCAGTTCCAGGTCTTCTAATTGTTCCATCATCGTTTCATACAGATCAGCCGGAACACAGTAAAACGCTGGTGTATTACGATTGAGGATTGCGACAGGTTCACCTTTGCCTGCCAACACTGTATCCATCGGACTCTTTTTGAGTTCAGTAATACTTGCAGTCATTCGTGCATGGATTAATTGAGTCATAGTTAAGCCTCTATAGAATTTAGTGTTTGGAGTTTGGGTTGAATCATTACGAGTAGGTTCGGATAGCTAATTTCAGCATACTGATCCAATGTGGATCTCAATCTGATAAGCAAGGAGGCATCAGTAACTAGCAGCATCTTCGCAAGGTAAGGCATCGCTGAACGAAATGCCTTTAACCATTTACGATGTTGCTCAATACGATCTATATCAACAACATATGTATCTGCATCAATAGGATATACACGTTGCCTTCTTTCTAGATTATCTAGACCAGGACATACATTGAAACTTTCTAAATCACACCATGAAAGTACCCTTAGAGCTTTTTCCAATTTTGCTTCGGCTACTTTTTCTTCTTCTCTTTCATCCATTAAGTCAAATAGACGTCTGAGTTTATGCATACGAACTTCATCCTCTCGTTTCAAACGAGATTCTTCAGTTTCAGCCCAGATAGCGTCAGAATTCATAGGTACTCCTATTCAACACTAGGAATATAGCATAGATAAAAGCACATTTAAACGTACTTTTAAAAAACCCTAATTAGACCTCTTTGCTACACGATAAACAGTGGCTACACCACAGCCCACAGCTTTAGCGATTTCCTCTTTGGTCATGGTATTTGAGGCCAACAGCTCTTTGATACGCTTATGTTTGATCTGGTTTGGCTTCTTACCTGCAGGCTTGTATCCAGAACGCTCTAGGCCCTGTTTAATGCGCTCTATACGCTTCTCGTTGTCTAGGCGAGCCATAGTTGCCAGAAGGTCAATCAGCATGTTGTTGATCAGATCCAGAATGGATCCAGTAATAGCATCATTGGCTTGAATCAGTTGATGGGTAGTGGGAAGATCTGCGACAACCAATCTCAACCCCTTTTCTCTGATTCGTCTTTTGAGTTCTTCAAAGTCTTGCTGGGTTAAGCGTGATAGTCGGTCCACGCTCTCAACGAGCAATGTATCTCCCTGGTTTGCATCTTCCAGCAGCTTATTCAGCTCTGGACGCTCGAGTTTGGTGCCACTGTAGTTCTCAACATAAATGGTGGGTTCACCAAGTTGGAGCGATTCATTGAGGGTATTTAGGGTGGCTATATTCAAGGAAATTTTGAAATGCTGAAGACATCAGAACAAAAAAATAAGGGATCCTAAATTCCCTTATTTTTCACCGCATGTGTTTAATTCACTATTCTAACACTCTGCTGCAAACCCTGCTGAATATCCTGCACAAAACCCTCTCTCTGATTGAATTTAGGCTTTGCATTAGTTTTCGGTTCAGTCTTGGGTTGCTCAGATTCATCTTCTGCATAAAACTCCTCCAGCACATCCATGCCCTCCTCACTGTTCACCTCAAATCTAGCATTCTCAAAGCCTTTTCTAGCAGTAAAATCCAGCGATTCCTGGTAAAACCCAGCGGCCTTACTCTGCTCATCCATCTGTCGAGCCGTGTTAATTGCTTGCTGCAAGTTCACCCCATCACGTAAGGTCAGATCCACGTAGTACACCGGCTGGCGATAGCTTTGTGTCGTGCTTTTCCCTCTTAAGGTCAGTTGTAAGGGTAAACATGATAGCAGCCCTCCTGATGCCGCATGGTAGTAAGCCAAACGTGCAGCCAGGGTACGGATACTGTTAAAACCTGTGGTTCTAAAGATGAAAGTCCCCAGTTCATCCGATTCATCCAGATTGACATGCAGCCGCCCATAGGGCTTGCAATGCCCGCCTTGTGCCAGTGAGCATAAATCTGGGGATGGACAGGGATGCTGTTCTACCCCTTGACTGGTCAATCGCTGGCAGGTCTGACCATTGCCGACACAAACCGGACGTCCAGTCTGACGGTCAAACAGGCTGTATTCTGCCCGCAGGTTCAGATCAGGATCATTAAAGATCATCCGTACCGGAATGGATCTCAGTTTCCCATTCGGTAGGTTTGCACGCAGCTGCTCATCCAGTGGATGCCTGATCCAGCCTTCCTTGCTCTGGATCTGGCTGGTAATGGTGAACTGGTCATCTTTCTCTGGCAGGCGTTTGCCATTCTTTTCAATGACACGGCCAATGCTGATACGCCCCAATACGGGCGGTGTAATCGCTAACCCTTTAATCATCATGATTTTCCTAAATGTGATTTTTTACAGATGAGCCGTATAAATTGAAGCACCCGCTCCTCAACCTATCGACTCTCTTAATTCAATAAAAATAATGCTCACCCGAGGTCACAGGAGAACAGGTAGTGCATCGATCATCAGATCAGGCAAAGCTGTCCAAATGCCCTTTCTTCATCTGTGGAGAAAGGGCGAACCGGGCGGCTTTGCGCGTTTTTACAAATGGGCCTCTGCGGAAGGCAGGTCATGCATCCGTATAAATGTTGAAGCGACGACTGCCCTGCTTATGCAGCGGATACTGCTCAATCAGCTCAGGCTGCTGCTTTAACAGTGACTTGGCATCCAGACTCACTGAATCTTTACTCTTCCTCCATACCACCGAGCCACCGTTAAAGGTGGCTCGTTCAGCATCTTTCATCAGCATCTGAATTTCGTGCTTGATCTGATCGAAGCTTTGCTGCTGCTCTTCAATCTGCTGTCTGGCTTGAATCAGCTTTTCAAAAAGCAGATTGGCCGTCTCATCATGGGATAGGTCTTCGACGGTTAGAGGGACATGCTCTGGGTAAAGCTGCTGTAAAGCGCGTGCTGCCGATTCACTGGCATCTACTGCGGGAGGAATATCTTGCTCGACACATGCCCAGAAAGTACGTTCCGCATGGATGATCTGCTGGATCAGGGCATCATTTCGGCTGACCTTAAAAATCCGGGTTTCATGGCCGCAGAGCAAGACACAGACATGAGCCGCCTGCTTGCCTGTGACGGCCAGTTGATGCTGTACCTGACACAATACATACAGCGGCACACCATCCCGCCACAGCTTGCTGCCATATTCCCCTGCAGTTTTACATTCCAGGATCTGCACCTCATCGCTGCCAACCACGGCATAATCCAAGTTGGCCAGCATAAAGGCCTTGTCTGGATCAGGATGCTGTAATACGGCATTCACCCGTCTGACCTTGTTATTGGTATGCAGACTGTAGTATTCAGCGACCAGGGGTTCCAGCTGCTTGCCCCAGTACAAGGGAGCATGGCCGGAACTTTCATCTTCGATCTTTTGCTGGACACGTCCGGTCTTGATCATCCACAGTTCCAGCATCGACATGTAGGGATTAAGCCCACAGGCAGTCGCAGCATCACTGCTGCCAATGCCCTGCTTGCGGACTTCTAGCCATTGTTGCTGATCAAGCTGTTTGGTATTGGCCAGACGTTTGGCCGCAGTGGATCGTGAAGGTTTCACAGGTTGAGGTAATGGAATGTGTGAGGGAATGCCAGAGGGCTTCGGTAAATTGGGTAAAGGTGCAAATGTATTCATGGGGTTGTCCTATAGATAGCGGTCGTCTGTAAAAATTCAGCTGAGAAATTTTGGGCATAAAAAAAGCCACATCCGGGGAGATGTGGCCAAAGGGTCATGCTGAGGTTCATGTAGAATTTAATCTTCAATGCATCTTCAATGCATCTTCAATGCCCGATTAGGTTGTGAGCCTTAAAGCAACATTAAGCATGATCAGGAAAAGGTCTTAGGCCACCAGTCTTAAAGCCTGTTCCAGCCCACGCTGTTTTAGTGCTGCCCCTGCACCAAACCAGGCAGAATCCAGCCGGTGATCGGTACTCATGGCCCGGCGTTCATGATCGGCAAATTCCGTGATCGAACACAGCAAGCCATAGGCGGTATCCTTGGCTGAGGAAAGTTCGGCACCCCGTCCCTGTCCATTGAACAGCTGCATGACTTTACTCATGGCGCGTCCATTCGGTTCGGTTTTACTGCCTGGGGAGTGACTGGCCTGTGCAGCCACATTGCGGTAGAACTGGATGATGTTGTCCTCCTGATCGGCAATGCTTAGGCTAGTGTTGTTAAACACGGCATCGAAATAGGCAGCGGCTTCACCTTGGGTGACTTTGCGCTGGCTGAGCTGTTTCATTTCATACATGTGTTCATCCCAGGCACGCACGGAAATGCCGAGTTGCTGCTTGACCTTGTCCGCATCGAACCGGGTGCTGTGTGGAACCTTGACCACCCCGGCACTTGAGCTTTGCCCACGTAAAGCAATCGCCAGCGTGTTGTTGCATACCACCCGGATATTGGTAAATTGTGCAGTCGTTGCTAACGTTCCATCACAAGCGGTTGCTAGCAGGATATAGCCATTGCTGACATCCTTGCCTTTGAGTGCCGTGCTTTGTCCGGTACGTGCCAGTGCCCAGAACTTTTTTCCTCCCTTCAGTACGCCCGCGGTTTCCAGCTCAAAGCCGGATTGCTCGGTCAGATCCCGGTAGAATTCCAGAATCTCTTTGGGCTGCACTTCCTGGTAACGCTGGCTGACGACCGATAAAGGGGCATGGGTATCAGAACGGTACAAGACCCGCTGTTCTTCATAAGGCAGAATGATGCTCTGTCCCCGTTCATTCTGTGCCATATAGCTGACATTGCAGGATTCAATGCGCCAGTCCATGCCTGCCTGTTGTGCCCAGACTTCAATCGGCTGGTTCTGTGTCAGTTGATTACCCAGGCCATGCCAGGGGGTGTTACCGACATAAGCCATTTGTTCGAGTTGATGTGCCATATCACTTCTCCCTGAGCCGGTTAATCAAAATTGCGCTGGCAATGATGGCAATGGAAGTAGCGGATCGGTGCCGCTACGGGTCTGGATGGCTGGATGAAGCTGTCAATCAGTCCACCGACCACAGCCCCGGCAATCCCACCCATCCAGGGCGAGATCGGCAGCGGCAGGCTTTTGGAAATGCTGGCACCAATCCCGGCACCGGTCATTGAAGACATACTGCGGTTATTGGAGGACTGCTGGTCAATCACACGGCTGACGTTTTCAGAATGGCAATACGGGCATGTAATGTTCATAAGATATACCTCTAGAAATGAAAAAAGGCTTACCGTCTGATAAGCCTTTGAATGTAGGAATAAACATTCACTGTTCATGTAGATGATGTATATCTGAAATTATTTGCAATCTATGCCTTCACGCGACTCGGAGTCCCGATTACGCAATTGCCATTTGGCAAATTCCCTCATTCCAGAAAATCCCCCTCTGAAGTCCTATCATTCTTTCACAAGAACACAATTATTTAGTGAAACTGAATTGTATGTGTGCATCTAAGTAAATAGGTATTGACAATATTAAATTAAAACTAGTAGGATTAATCAATCATACTAGTTTTTTATACCTACAACTCGCTATTATCCTACTAACTGTATGATTTTTAACCACAATGGAAAGTATTGATATATATAGCATCTAAGGGTATGAAAAATAAATATTTATTTCTGTAGTTTATGTTATTGAGATTAATTATCATTTATATATTATCTTTAATATCATAGACATAATGATATTGGAGTTATACCTACATGGATACTTCAGAATCCAATACATATTTCCTAGACGATATGTATCCAATTATTACTGATAATAATCAGTTAACAATAGATGATATTAATTATCGTACTTACAACCAACTTCATGTAATAGAAGAATCACTGAAAGAACTAAAGAGTGAAAATGAGCAGCTGTTAGCAGATCCATCCGGATATAGCTTTATCTTAAAAAAATACCAAAAGCTCGTATGGTACAGAACAGACCAATATATAAATGACCTGGAAGAAAACTTTCCTGATAGCAAGTTTTCACCTTACGTAAATCTCTATTTGAAAACAAAAACTGAATACAGAAAATTTGATGATATAGCTTTCCTAACTGCTTTAAAGAAAGGACTACGATCTGATGCTTTTAAAAAAGAAATTGAACAGCAGAGAAAATATGACAGTGAATATAAAAAGGAAGTACGAAAATATATCAACGGACTATTTGATTACCGTTCAAGGCTTTTAGTAATCCGAATAGACTTAAGCTACCGGAAAGGGCTTTTTAGAAAGATCACCACCAATATTTCAAATAAACCATTGTCAAAACAAGGACACAAACTTGAAGCTTTAAAGGCATGGTCGCTTGATGTTCAAGAACATAGAAAGGTGCTTCTTAAGTCTCTCAAGAAGCAATATTCAAAAGGCTTTATAGGCTATATGTGGAAATTGGAATATACCGAGATAAAATCTTTCCATTTCCACATGATGTTTTTCTTAGATGGCTCTGAGCATCGTGAAGACATCACAATAGCTCAAGATATAGGCGAGCTATGGAATAATGAGATTACCCAAGGAGATGGCTTATATTGGAATTGCAATGCCAATAAGGAAAAGTATAAAAATCTAGGCATAGGCATGATTAGCCATCATGAAGAGGATCTCAGGGATAACGTCATAGCAACTGCCATGTATCTAGTAAAGAAAGATTATCTCATTCGTTCAGTAATGTTTAATTCTAAAAATCGCGCTTTCAGTAAAGGGCAAATCCCACAAAAAAGTAAATCAGGGAGACCAAGAAAGGGAGCTTAGCCTCCCTTCATTGCCCTTTGTACTGTGCTTAGACTTACACCCAGCTCTTTTGCCACTTTCCTGTAACTAGCATCAGGCTTTACCATAGCTGCACGAATTGCAGCGTCATCAATAGTCTTCTTACGTCCCTGATACTTGTTTTCAGCTCTGGCAATTGCAATCCCTTCACGCTGACGCTCTCTGATCAACTCACGCTCAAACTGTGCAAAGCCTGACAGCATCGTGAACATTAGCTGGTGCATTGGATTATTGGTATCTGCCGAAAAGATCATGCCTTCTTTGTGAAAATGGACAGTAACGCCTTTAATCTTGAGTTGCTCCACCAATTGCAGCAGGTCTGCCGTATTACGCCCCAAACGATCCAGGCTGTGTACATGGACT
>JGI26524J50256_1000531_pt1 | contig 50655 bp, 43 predicted proteins | sample ThiBio_inoc_plan_FD_50256 | JGI IMG/M metagenome (IMG submission 50256) | reverse complement strand
ATTGGCCGCCACTACATCGACCAGCGCCATGATGGACAGCGTGGCGATCGTGGTGCGCAGGATATAGGGCGTGCCAAGCCGCCGCCAGAACAGCGCGAAGATCGGCAGGNTGATCCATGTGAACAGGCTGCCCGGCGGATAGGGCAGGACGTAGGAAAGCAGCAGCGCGATCCCTGCCACGCCCCCGGTGATCAGCCGCGCCTCATGCAGCAGGTCGAGCCCGAGGCCGATCAGCAGGCAGCCGTTCGCAATGCCGAAAATGTCTTCGACAAGCGAATGGGGCACCGTGGGCGAAGCGGCGGATTCGGAAAGAGGCTCTGTCATGATATGTCTCAATCATGACAGAATATTACGCATTATGCAATATGCCTTATCCCGCGCGCAGCTCCTCGGCCAACATGCGGAACTCCTCCGACCGAGGCGATTGCCGCCGCCAGACCAGCGCGATTTCGCGGTTTGCGCTGTCCGAACGCAGGGGGCGGGCCACCACATTCGTCCCGTTCAGGATCCCCGCATCCAGCGCCATTTCGGGCAGCATGGTCAGGCCCAGCCCATTGTCCACCATCTGCACCAGCGTGTGCAGCGAGGTGCCGATCATCGTGGCCGAGGCGCGCAATTCGGGCCGGTTACAGGCCGCCAGCGCATGCTCCTTCAGGCAATGGCCATCCTCGAGCAGCAGCAGCCGGTGCTCGTCGATCAGGTCGGGGCTGATTTCGGCGGGCGGGNCGCGCGGGTCGTCCTTGGGGAAGGCGACGAAGAGCGCGTCCAGCTCGATGGTTTCCTTCTCCACCTCGCCCGTGGCAAAGGGCAGGGCGAGCAGCACGCAATCGGCCCGCCCGTGATGGAGCGATTCGATGGCCTGCGCGCTGGGTTCCTCGCGCAGGAAGAGCTTGAGATTGGGGCGCTCTCGTCGCAGCCGGGGCAACATGCGCGGCAAGAGGAAGGGCGCGATCGTGGGGATCACGCTCATCCGCACCTCGCCCGACAAAGGCTGGGACGAGGAGTGGATGAGGTCGGACAATTCCTCGGCCTCGCGCAAAATCCGGTGCGATTTTTCCACCACCGCATTGCCCAGCGGCGTAAAACGCACATTGCGCTTCGTCCGTTCGACCAGCACCACGCCCAGCAGCGTTTCCAGATCGCGCAAACCTGCAGAAAGCGTCGACTGCGAGACAAAGCACGCCTCCGCCGCCCGGCCGAAATGGCCGTGTTCATGCAGCGCGACCAGATATTGCAACTGTTTGAGCGTGGGCTGGTAAACGCTCATTCTTCCTCGCCCGCTTCCTGTTCAACGGCGGGTGCTTCGGGATTGGCTTCCCGCATGTCGCCGTGCAATTCGTCAACATGGGTCATTTTCAGCCGCCCGTTGACCACGGCAAAGGCCAGCTTGCCCTCGACCAGATCGAGCGCATCGCGGCCAAACACGCCATAGCGCCAGCCTTCCAGCACGCTGACCCCCTTGCGCACGCCGGCGGCCAGCAGTTCCAGATCGTCGCTGCGCGCCAGCAGGCGGGCGGCCACGTCAATTTCGCGCGCGCGGATTTTCAAGAGCAGCTTGAGCAGATCGGCAACCAGCGCGCCTTCCTTGCCCAGCGGCGCCCCGCGCGGGGTTTTGGGCGGCATTTCGGCCTCGCTCAATGGCTGGGCATCGGCCAGAGTCTGCATCAGCCGCTTGCCGATGTCATTGTCCTTCCAGCCGGTGGACAGCCCGCGCACCTTGGCCAGATCGGCCTGGGTCTTGGGCGGGTGGCTGGCAATATCGGCCAATGTTTCGTCGCGGGCGATGCGGCCGCGTGGGATATTCTTGTCCTGCGCCTCATATTCGCGCCATGCCGCAATCGCGCGCAAACGGCCCAGCATCGCCGGATTGCGCCCCGCGGCCTTGATTTTGAGCCACGCGCTCTGGGCATCGTTGCGGTAATTGTCGGGGTCGGCCAAACGCTCCATTTCCGCGTCCAGCCATTGCCCGCGCCCGGTTTTGATCAGGCGTTTCAGGATCTTGGGAAAGATCTTGGAAAGATGGGTGACGTCGCCGATCGCATATTCGATCTGGCGCTCGGTCAACGGGCGGCGGCTCCAGTCGGTGAAACGCGCGCCCTTGTCGATCACCAGCCCCAGCCAGCTTTCGACCAGATTGGAATAGCCGATCTGCTCGCTCTGGCTGATGGCCATCATCGCGATCTGTGTGTCGAAGATCGGGTGAGGGGTCTTGCCGGTCAGGTTGTAGATGATTTCCACATCCTGCCCGCCCGCGTGGAAGATCTTGAGCACATCCTCGTTGTCCACCAGCAGGTCGAGCAGCGGGGACAGATCGAGGTCGGGCGCCTTGGGATCGATGGCGGCGGCCTCATTGGCGTCGGCGATCTGGATCAGACACAGTTCGGGCCAATAGGTGCTCTCGCGCATGAATTCGGTATCGACGCAGACGAATTCCGATTTCGCCAGACGGCTGCAAAGATCGGCCAGCGCGTCGGAAGTGGTGATGAGCTTGTGAATCTTCATCGGTTTCTTTTCTATGCGCCAACCCCTAGAGGTCGGCTTGATGGTTGGCCCGGATGCGGGCCGGAGCCTGCCGACAGCGTGAAAAACGCATATCAGCGGGCGGTTTTGGGCCGGTCTTCGACCCTGTCGGCTTGACAAAAGCGCGGCCATCGCCTGTTAGCCGCGCATCAGCCTGTCCAGCAATGGGCAGGAATCCCCTATCCCTGCCCGATTGGCGCAAGAATGGAAAGAGTTGTCATGTCCTCGCCCAACACACAGGCGCATCCCTATCGCTCGCACACCTGCGGCGCGCTCAATGCGGATGCCGTGGGTCAGAATGTCCGCCTCTCCGGCTGGGTCCACCGCAAGCGTGACCATGGCGGGGNGCTGTTCGTCGACCTGCGCGACCATTACGGCATCACCCAGATCGTGGCCGACAGCGACAGCGCGGCGCTGCCCGTGCTCGAATCTTTGCGCGTGGAAAGCGTGGTGACGATCAACGGCACGGTCAAGGCGCGCAGCGAAGGCACCGTGANCCCCAACCTGCCCACCGGCAGCATCGAGGTCTTTGCCCGCGAGGCCAATGTGCTGAGCCGCGCCGAGGAACTGCCGATGCCGGTGGCGGGCGAGCAGGAATATCCCGAGGAAATCCGCCTCAAGTACCGCTTCCTCGACCTGCGCCGCGAAACGCTGCATGCCAATATCGTCAAGCGCACCAAGGTCATCTCCTCGATGCGCCGCGCGATGGAAGACATCGGTTTTACCGAATATTCGACGCCGATCCTGACGGCTTCCTCGCCCGAAGGCGCGCGCGACTTCCTCGTGCCCAGCCGCATTCATCCCGGCACCTTCTTCGCGCTGCCTCAGGCGCCGCAGCAGTATAAGCAGCTTCTGATGGTGGCCGGTTTCGACCGCTATTTCCAGATCGCCCCCTGCTTCCGCGACGAAGATCCGCGTGCGGACCGTCTGCCGGGCGAATTCTACCAGCTTGACCTCGAAATGAGCTTTGTCACGCAGGAAGAAGTCTGGGAAACGATGGAGCCGGTGATCGGCGGCATCTTTGAAAAGTTTGCCGACGGCCGCAGCGTGACCCCCATCGGCAGCTTCCCGCGCATTGCCTATGACGATGCGATCCTGCGCTATGGCAGCGACAAGCCCGACCTGCGCAACCCGATCCTGATCTCGGACGTGTCGCATCATTTCACGACCAGCGGCTTTGGCCTGTTTGAAAAGATCGTCGGCACGGGCGGCGTTGTGCGCGCCATTCCGGCTCCGAACACGGCGGACAAGAGCCGCAAGTTCTTTGACGAAATGAACGAATGGGCGCGCAGCGAAGGCCATGCCGGGCTTGGCTATGTCACGCGCAAGGGCGGCGAATTCGGCGGCCCGATTGCCAAGAACCACGGCACCGAGGGCATGGAAAAGCTCTATGCCGAACTGGGCCTTGGCGCCGATGACGGCCTGTTCTTTGCCGCAGGCAAGCCCGATCAGGCCGCCAAGCTCGCAGGCGCGGCGCGCACCCGCGTCGGCACGCTGTTGGGCCTGATCGACGAAAACAAGTTTGAGCTGTGCTGGATTGTCGACTTCCCCTTCTTTGAGGAAGGCGAGGAGCCGGGCAGCATCGATTTCGCCCATAACCCCTTCTCGATGCCGCAGGGCGGTCTGGAAGCGCTGACCGATGGGCGCGATCCGCTGTCCATCAAGGCGTTCCAGTATGACCTCGTCTGCAACGGCTTTGAAATCGCTTCGGGTTCGATCCGTAACCAGCACCCGGACCTGATGGTCAAGGCGTTCGAAACGGTCGGTCTGTCCAAGCAGGACGTGGAAGAGCGCTTTGGTGGCATGTATCGCGCGTTCCAGTATGGCGCCCCGCCGCATGGCGGTATGGCCGCTGGTGTGGACCGCATCGTCATGCTGATTTGCGGCGCGCAGAACCTGCGCGAAATCACGCTGTTCCCGATGAACCAGCGCGCCGAGGATCTGCTGATGAACGCGCCTGCTCCCGCCAGTCTGAAGCAGCTTCGCGAGCTTCATATCCGCGTGGTGGAACAGCCCAAGGGCTGATCTTCCGGGACATTACGGTTCAAGCAAGGACTGGTCGAGCACGATACGCTCGGCCAGTCCTTCTTTTTTGCCCATGCCAAAACCTGAGGCGAGAGGCGGTGGAAGCGGTCATAGGCCTCCTCCTCGGCGATGGCGTCGCCCGACACGCGCCGCGCCAGAGTTCGTCGGACTAAAGCTCGTCGGAATCGTCGAAAAGCAGGATCGGGCGCGAAAAGCCCATTGAGCGATGAAAACGCACGAATCGGCTCATTTCATCCCTGGCAGGGCGAACTGTTGAGACCAGCCGGACTTGCATTCCCATGACGGGCCCTCTCCTGCGGTGGATGAAAAACAGGGCTGACACCGGCCAAGCGGGGCGACAATTGAGGTGCGATGAGGGTTGGCACGGTTGTGATGTGCAATCCCGCTTGCCAGTCTGCGCGCCACCCATTAGGGGCGCGCATTGAGTTTCACAATTTCGCCGCTTTTCGTAAGGGGAATATCATGAGCACCATCGAGGCGCAGGTTAAGAAGATCGTTGTCGAACACCTCGGCGTTGAAGAAGACAAGGTCGTCGCCGACGCCAGCTTCATCGACGATCTGGGCGCTGACTCGCTCGACATCGTTGAACTGGTGATGGCTTTCGAAGAAGAATTCGGCGTGGAAATTCCCGACGATGCCGCCGAAAAGATTGCCACGGTCAATGACGCCATCGCCTTCATCGAGGCGAACAAGGGCTGATTTTGCCAAAGGGCCGGTGGGGCTGATGCACCCGTCCGTTAAGGGGCGGGATGATGTCGCCCCGCAGGTCCTGCGCCGAAATGGGGGATGGCCCGGGCCTGAACCTTTGATCGGCGTCGACCTTTGGGGTCATAATCAGGCCCGGTCCGCTTAATCGGGCCGGGCTTGCTTGTTATCGGACATTTGGCCAGAATAAGCGCTTGTTGGGTCGCTGTTTGCTGCCGCAACGGCTGGTCGGTATGGTCTGCCGATGGGGCAGAGGGAGAATCGAGAATGCGTCGTGTTGTCGTCACCGGGCTTGGTCTGGTCACCCCGCTGGGCGCTGACGTGGAAACCGCCTGGGCAAATATCCTTGCCGGCAAGTCCGGCGCGGGCAAGATCACCAAGTTCGATGCGTCGGCGCAAAAGTGCCATATCGCTTGCGAAGTGAAGCCGGCCGACCACGAATATGGTTTCGATGCGAGCAAGCGCGTCGATCACAAGATCCAGCGTCAGGTCGATCCCTTTATTGTTTTCGGCATTGATGCAGCGGGTCAGGCGCTGGAAGACGCCGGTCTGGTGGACGCGCCCGAAGAAATGCGCCTGCGCATGGGCTGCTCGATCGGCAGCGGCATCGGCGGTCTGCCGGGNATCGAAAGCGAATCGCTGGTGCTGGCCAACAAGGGGCCGGGCCGCGTTTCGCCGCATTTCGTCCATGGCCGCCTGATCAACCTGATCTCGGGTCAGGTTTCGATCAAATATGGCCTGATGGGGCCGAATCATGCAGTGGTCACGGCCTGCTCGACCGGCGCCCATTCGATTGGCGATGCCGCGCGCATGATCCGCGACGATGATGCCGACATCATGCTGGCGGGCGGCGCGGAATCGACCGTGTGCCCGATCGGCATTGCCGGTTTCGCTCAGGCCAAGGCGCTCAATTGCAGCTTTAACGACCGGCCCGAACAGGCCAGCCGCCCCTATGACAAGGACCGCGACGGTTTCGTCATGGGCGAGGGCGCGGGCGTGGTCGTGCTGGAGGAATATGAGCACGCCAAGGCGCGCGGCGCGAAGATCTATGCCGAAGTGGTCGGCTATGGCCTGTCGGGGGATGCCTATCATGTGACGGCGCCGCATCCGGAAGGTTTCGGGGCGTTCCGCTCGATGGAAATGGCGCTGAAGAAGGCGGGCATGACGCCTGCCGACATCGATTATGTCAACGCCCATGGCACCTCGACCATGGCCGACACGATCGAACTGGCCTCGGTCAAGCGCCTGTTCGGCGATGCTATCGGCAATGTCTCGATGTCCTCGACCAAGAGCGCCATCGGCCATCTGCTGGGCGGCGCGGGCGCGGTGGAAACCATTTTCTGCATTCTGGCCATCCGTGACCAGATCGTGCCTCCCACGCTTAATCTGGACAATCCCGATGAAGGCACCGAGGGCGTCGATCTGGTGCCTCACGTGGCCAAGAAGCGCCGCGTGCGCGCGGCCCTCAACAACAGCTTCGGCTTTGGCGGCACCAATGCCAGCGTTGTTGTGAAGGCTCTGGAAGACTAAGCAGGGTGTGAAGGGGGGGGGCTTGCCATCGGGCGCCTCCGTCCCCACCTGTGGAACAAGCGGTGGCGGGCGCCTTTGGGGGCTCGCCTTATCTGTATCTGGCATCAGGCAGAAGAGAGCCCGAAGCGCCCATGAAGAAACCCGTCCTGATCGTTCTTGGCGCGGCCGCGCTGGCCATTGGCGCTCCGGTGGCCAGCCTGCTGCATGGCTGGTATGGGGCGGGGCCTTTGCCGCAGGACCGTGCCTTTACCGTGCCTGACGGTGCGGGTCTGACGGTGGTGGCGGCGAAGCTGCAACGCGAGGGGGCGATCTATTCGGCGCGGGCGCTGCGGTTTCATGCCAAGCTGATGCGGGCCGGAGGCGGCATCAAGGCGGGCGAATTCCTGTTGCCCAAGGGTGCCAGCGAGCAGCAGATCCTGGCCATCATCACCGGCGATCAGGTGCTTCGCCGTTTTGTCACCATTGCCGAGGGGCTGCCCTCGATCATGGTCAAGGAGAAGCTGCTGGCCAATCCCGACCTGATCGGCACGGTCGATGCTCCGCGTGAGGGCAGCATCCTGCCCGACACCTATGACATCAAGAAGGGCGCCACCCGCGCCTCGGTGGTGGCCACGATGCAGGCGGCGATGACCAAGGTGCTGGCCGAGGAATGGGCCGCGCGCAGCCCCGACACAGTGGCCAAGACGCCGGAGGAGGCGCTGACGCTGGCCTCCATCGTCGAAAAGGAAACCGGCAAGCCCGAGGAGCGCGCGATGGTGGCGGGCCTCTATTCGAACCGCCTGCGTCAGCATATCATGCTGCAGGCCGACCCGACGATCATCTATCCCATCACACAGGGCAAGCCGCTGGGTCGCCGCATCAAGCAGAGCGAGATTGCGGCGAAGAATGATTACAACACCTATTCGATGATCGGTCTGCCCAAGGGGCCGATCACCAATCCGGGGCGCGATTCGATCCATGCCGTGCTGCACCCGGCCAAGACGCAGGCGCTCTATATGGTGGCCGACGGCACCAAGGGCCATGCCTTTGCCAATACGTTGGAAGAGCATAACAGGAATGTCGAGCGCTGGTTCGCCATCCGCCGGCAGCGGGGCGAGATCTAGCTCAGCAGATCGCGCCCGGCGGCGGCATGGGCATAGGCCATCGAGCCCAGCGCGATGACCAGGATCACCACCGGGAAGGCGATCACGCCCGGCCCCTTGGCCTGCACCAGCGGGGACAGCACCAGCGCATAGCTGAATTGCGCGACGATCCCGACGATCGAGGCGGCAAACAGCCACACCGCGACCCGCCGTTGCAGCAGCAGTGCCACCGCGCCCAGCAGGCCGCTCCAAGAGGCCACCGCATAGGCGATCCATGCCCAGAGCGGCATGGCGCGCCATACCTCGATCTGCACCTCGTCGCCCTGCGCCAGCGTTTCCGGGCTGGTGCTGGATTGAAGCGCCCACATGGCCACGCCCACCGCGTTCCACAGCACCAGAGCGATGGCGATCATGCGTTGCTGTCTGGCCGTTTTCGGCATGGGCTGCCTCCCCCCTTATTTGCCCGGAATGTGACAGAGGCCCCCGCTATGCGCAAGCATCCGCATCAGGCCGGGCAGGGGTGGCGGACGGTCGCGCGCACCGTTTTGAAAAAAATTTCGCCAAACATGCAATGGGCTGTTGACGCATGGGCGATGCGTGGCTATTCGCGCCGCCTGCACCGGGCAATGGTGACCGACACGGTCGCTGCCAGTCATGGGGCGGAGTAGCTCAGCAGGTTAGAGCAGCGGAATCATAATCCGCGTGTCGGGGGTTCGAGTCCCTCCTCCGCTACCAAGGTGTAACACCCCTCAGGCATTGTATTTCTGGCGGTTTTCCGCCGTTTCGAGGTGGTGAGCAGGCCCAGATCAGACCAAATCCCCAATTTCCGATCCAGTCAGATTTAGACAGATTCAGACCGGTTTGGACACCTATTGTGTCATGATTTGTGTCATCGTTTTATCGCCTCGCATTGGTCGAGGTTATCATGGGAAAAGCCCAGAATTTCAGTCCTTCGAGCCTTGATGGGCTTACATCCGGCAGGGTTTCCGATCCCCTTGTCCCCGGACTTTGTGTCAGTGTTTCCGCTTCGGGCCGCAAAACCTGGTTATTTCGGCGTCGGGTTGCCCGCTCGGGCGCGATTGTAACGCTGACACTCGGGACCTTTCCGGCCTATACGATTCCCGTCGCTCGGGCATGGGCTGCAGAGCTTAACGCGGCGATCGAGAGGGGCGAGGATCCTCGCGCTCTAAAACGCGCTGAGGAGGCCCGACAAGGGCTTACGGTGGCCAGAGCGCATGCTCTCTACATGGAAGCCATGCGGCGAGGGGATCGCAAGACACTCAAGCCCAGAACGCTCTATGACAAGGAGGTGATCTTCATCCGCGATATTGAGCCCCGACTAGGTAAGGTGGGATTGCAGCAACTCACCGAGGACGGGTGTTGGGAGGCCGTCTATGACAAGGCCAAGGCCTCGAAGGTTCGTGCCAACAAGATGGCTGGAGAATTGAGTTGCTTTCTGAAGTGGTGCGCGGGACGCGAGGGGCGGATGGCGGGCATCGAGGCCATGGTGCATCCCGCCCCAACTCTCAATTCGAACTGGTTCTCGACCGGCCCCCAAGCCAACAAACGCTTTCTCGGCGATGATGAAATCGGATGGCTCATGTGCGCTCTGGTCGATGAGCCATTGATCTATAGACGTGGCTTCATGCTGCTGTTGCTGACGGCGGCACGGCGCAACGAACTCTTTGGCGCGCCTGCCTCTGAATTTGTGGATGGTCTTTGGACACTGCCTGCCGCCAGGTCGAAGAATGGCGAGGAAAATTATGTAGCTCTCAGCCCATGGGGAAGGGCGCTGGCCCAAACGAATCATGAGTGGCTGTTTCCGTCTCCGCGACTTGATGGTCCTCAACTGTTTGGCTGGTTTCAGGCCCGTTCCCGAGTGCATAAGCGGATGGAAGAGCTTGCTGGAGTGACTATCCCATCATGGCACTTTCATGATTTTCGTCGGACCTTCCGATCAAATGCCCGGCGGATCGGCATTGATCGGGACATCGCCGAACTCATGCTCAATCATAAGCGCAAGGGTATCGAAGGGGTCTATGACAAGAATTTGGAGTTGGAACTGAGGCGCTCCGGCTTTGCGGCATGGGAGCAATTCCTTTGCGGGCTGGCGGTCAAGGCGGGTGTCGATCACGCGCTGGGGGNGCTTGCTTCAGCGTGATCAGGCAGTGCCCGCGCATGGACAATGTGTAGGCGTATCGTCCTGTTTTATACCCCACAGGGCATTGCAGATGTTAATACCCTGTGGGGTATATTGTAAATATATACCCCTTGAGGTATATGGCGATCAATGGAGATGCCCATGGATCAGATTATACGATTGCCAAGCCAACTCGGTGCGCTTGTTCGGAGCGCACGACTTGAGCGCAATTTGACCCAGCAGCAACTGGCGAACCTCATCGGCAAGCAGCAGAAGACCATATCTGCCATTGAAAACGGCAGTGAGGGGACCAAGCTCGACACGCTGCTCAGCGTGATCGCCATACTCGACCTCGACCTTCAAGTCGTATCACGCCGCAAGGATGGCAAAGACATCACGGATGTCTTCTAGAATGGCGCGCAAAAAGACGCATACGCCGCTCAATGTGCTGATGAATGGCCGCCTCGTGGGCCGTCTGGAAAAGGCGGCCAGCGGCGCGACCAGTTTTCAATATGCGGCAAGCTGGCTGGCATGGGAGCATCGCTTCGCTGTATCATTGTCACTTCCCCTGGTACCCACTGCCTATCGTGGTGCTGAAGTTGCTGCGGTATTCGACAATCTGCTGCCGGATCGCGATGCGGTGCGCCGCCGCGTGGCTGAACGCATGGGGGCGCAGGGCATCGACTTCTATAGCCTGCTGGAAGCCATCGGGCGTGATTGTGTTGGTGCGATGCAATTTCTGCCGGAAGGGCAAGGAGCGAACGAGCCTGGCATAAAAGGCGAAAAGGTCAGCGACCTGGATGTCGAAGCGATGCTGGCCGACCTGTCGCAGGCGCCGCTCGGGGTCGATAGAGATCAGGAGTTTCGGATTTCGGTAGCCGGGGCGCAGGAGAAGACCGCGCTGCTGCGTCTGGATGAGCAATGGTATCGTCCGGTGGGGACCACGCCGACGACGCATATCCTCAAACCTCAACTCGGTCAGATCCCGACTTCGGACGGGATGATCGATATGTCCGACAGCGTGGACAATGAACATTATTGTATGAAGCTTCTTGAGGCATTCGGCCTCAACGGCGCAAGGACGCAGATTGCTAAGTTTGGCGCGCGGCGCGTGCTGGTGGTCGAGCGGTTTGATCGCAACTGGCGTAATGGGCAGCACATCATCCGCCTGCCGCAAGAAGATACCTGTCAGGCGCTTGGCATTCCGCCGACGCTCAAATACCAGAGCGATGGCGGCCCCAATATGCGTGACATTCTGGGATTGCTCAAAGGCGCTGACGATGCGCAGGGAGATCAGCTCACGTTCTTCAAAAGTCAGATTCTGTTCTGGCTGATTGGGGCGACGGATGGCCACGCCAAAAATTTCAGCATCTTTCTGAAGCCGGGCGGCCGCTACAGCCTGACCCCGTTCTACGATGTCCTGTCAGCGCAGCCCGCCTTCGATAAAGGGCAGATCGCACAGAACAAATTCCGGCTGGCGATGTCTGTGGGCAAGAACCGCCACTATCGCATCGCCGAAGTGATGGGACGGCATTTTGTCCAGAGCGGCAAGTCCGTGGGACTTGGCGGGGACGCCATGCGCCATGCGATCATGCAATTGCTCGACCGTGCGGAACAGGCACCTGTTCAGGCACTGGGTCAGATGCCGGATGATTTCGCTCATGCCATTCATGAGAGTGTCGCGGCGGCGATGGGGAAAAGATTGCCGCATCTCGCGAGCGCGCTTGATGAACTTTGACCGGAAGATGCCGGTGAAGCGAACTGTGCGATACATTTCGATCTGCGCCAAATGGCGACGTTGACCTGATATTTCAGAACCGATTCGCGATTGATTATTGCCGTTTCATAAAACTGTCGTATCCTTTGCGGGCATTGCCTTTCGGGCGATGTCGAGGCGTGAGAACCTCGCTTGAGATTGATGAAATTCTGGTCCGTCCTGTCTGGAGTCCGGGTGGCCGACGCGTATGTCCAGGCCGCTTGCGGCTAAAGGCGTCGGCGCATGTTCAAGCGTGTTCTCAACACCCGGCTTTCGCCGGCTACCGCCTCGCAATGTGAGGTGAGCCGGGCATGGAAAATGGACAAAGGCTGAGCGAGGGTAGCGGTCGGTTGCCGCGGCCCATGCTGCGGGGCCTGCGATGAGGGCGATCCGCAGCATTCTGGCGGGTCTTTCGCCGCGCCTGACGGAGGGAGTTCCGCTGCCGCCGGACGACCGGGNGGTGAAAGCTTCCGCACTCGCGCTCGAGGATATTTATCGTCGCGAGGCGCCCCGGATGATCCGCGCCATGGCCAGATTGTCCTCCTCTCAGGATGCCGAAGACATCGTGCATGATAGTTTTGTCCAACTGGCCCGTGCCGGGTCAGACCGGACGATCGAGCAGCCGGAGGCCTATCTCAACCGGATCGCCTCCAATCTGCAATGCAATCGCGCGAAATCGGCCTTTGAACGCGCCCGTGCGCTGAGCACACCCGTCGAGGACGTCGTGCTGTCCGGACCTGATCCGACGGCCCAGCTTGAGGCACGCGACATGATCCACCGTATCCAGAACGCCCTGATGCGGTTAAGTCCCAAGACCCGTGACATATTTCTTTCCCACCGCGTCGATGGACTGAGCTATGGCGAGATAGCCGACGGCATGGGACTGAGCGTCAAGGGGATCGAGTGGCATATGACCAAGGCAATCGCGCATCTCGATCGCAGCCTGAGGACGCGATAATGGCAGGAGCGGGGCTGGGGCCCATTCCCGGCGATGCGGGGCCCGACGCGATGCGTGAGGCGGCAGCGGCCTGGCTGGCGAAGATCAACGGTCCTGCCGGGGATGCCTGCCGCGAGGACTTCGAGGACTGGTACAATGCCGATCCGCGCCATGCCGAAGCTTTCGAGGCCATTCTCGAAACCTGGGAGCAAAGCCGTCTGGCGGCCTTCACGCCGCTGGCCACATCGCGGCAAGCCCTACGGCGGCGGGAAGATAAGGGGCGATCCGGCTGGCCAAAAGTGCTGCTGGCGGCGGCAGCGAGCATCGGCCTGACGGTGGCGGTGCTTGTCGGCTATGCCATCCACCACCGGGATGCATCGGAGCGTCGGGCAAGCGAACTGGTGGAGGTCGCAAGCCGTGTTGGCGAGATCCGGACCCTGACGCTTCCCGATGGTTCGCATGTCACGCTCGACACGGCCAGCGCGATTCGGCTGGCCTTTGCCGGTGACGAACGCCGCATCGTGCTCGAGCGGGGGCGGGCGCGTTTCGAGGTTGCGCATGATCCCAGCCGACTCTTCGTGGTGCAGGCGGGAAATCGCCTCGTCATCGCCCATGGCACGATTTTTGACGTCGATCTGAATGAGCAGCATATCGCGGTTACCCTGCTGCGCGGTTCGGTCGAGGTCAAACGCTCAGCCGATCCGGCAGATGGTGCGAACCGATCCGGCATGATGTTGGTGCCGGGGCAGCGCCTGACCTGGGGGCTGGAGACGGCTTCCTCACCGATCTTATCTTCCGCTGCCGCTTCGGATGCAGTTCCCGTCGCGGCAACCGGGGAGATTACTGGCTGGCCTTCGGGCATGCTTGTCTTTGATGACCGACGTCTGGCCGATGTCATCGCTCAGGCCAATCGCTACAGTGAGCATCCTATTGTTTTGGCCGATCGTGCGAGCGGAGCGCTGCACTTTACCGGTACGGTCGCGGCAAAGGACACTGAAGGGCTTGCCGGGTTGCTCGCGGCCTCTTTTCATCTGGCCCTCACGCGCGATGCCGAAGGGAATTTCATCCTTTCGTCTTTGGACACAAAAAAAGTCCCAGGGTAAGTCCGGGCCTGTCTTGTCAGTCACCTCGGCGGCGCCGTTCCCGCGCGTCGTCCGGGGAGCATATTCATGGGTTTGTTGCGTAAAGCGGCGCTGGTCGCCTCGATCACCACCAGTCTGACCATATTCATCCTCACCGCGCCCGGCACCCATGCCCAGGGGGCAGTTGTGCAGGGACCGGCGGTTCACCACTATCATCTGCCGGTACAATCGCTGGCTGCGTCTCTGCAAGAGGTAGCGCTGGCCTCGGGTGTCTCGGTGGGCGTGGCTTCGGGCCTCGTAGCCGATCACCGGGCGCCTGCGCTCGAGGGAGATTTTACACCGCAGGCCGCGCTTGTTGCCCTTCTGGCGGGTTCGGGCCTTCATGCCCGTCAACTCGGAAACGGGCTGGTCATTGAAGCCGACGAAGTTCGGGGAGGGAGCAGCGCGCGGCCGGGGGAGGGCGATCCCGCCATTCTCGTCACAGGAAGCCGCATTCGCGGCGCGCCGGTCGCCTCGCCGGTCATCACCCTTGACCAGAGCGCCATGCGCGAAGCCGGTGCGACAAGTCTGGGCGATGTGATGCGCGATCTGCCGCAGAGTTTTGGTGGAGGTCAGAATCCGGGGATCGGCATCAATGTTCCGACCGCCAGCGGCACCAATGTCGGCGGCGCTTCGACAATCAATCTGCGGGGGCTGGGCAGCGATGCGACCCTCACGCTGCTCAACGGACATCGGCTGGCCTATAATGGTACGCGTCAGGGGATCGATCTGTCGGCGCTGCCTTTCGGTATCATCGACCGTGTCGAGGTGGTGGCCGATGGCGCCTCGGCGCTTTACGGATCCGATGCGGTGGCCGGTGTCGCCAATATCCTCCTCAAGCGCGATTATCAGGGGCTGGAAACCTCGGCCAATATCGGAGCTTCGACCGACGGCGGCAATTTTCGGCAGCAATATGGCGCGGTGGCGGGGCGCAAATGGGCTTCGGGCGGCTTTGTCGCGGCTTACGAATATGCGAGCAACACCAATATCATGTCGAACAGCCGAGCCTATGCCGTTTCGCGGCCCGGCGTCATCATCTTCCCGGCGATGCGGCATCACGCTGCCGCCCTGTCGGGCCATCAGTCGCTGACCGACACGCTGACGCTGGAGGTGGACGCGCTCTTCAACAAGCGCTGGAGCCTGGGCGGTTATGCCACCAACAATGCAGGCGACTGGTCGCTCAGCCATGCCGACACACGCTCGACCAGTCGTTCGGGCGCCATCGCACCATCGCTGAAATGGGATCTGCCCCATGGCTGGCGCCTGTCGCTGGCCGGGGTCTATGGCACCGAGACGGTGACGCTTTACAATGGCATCTTCACCGGCGCCAATCTCACATCTTCGGCCTCGGGCTGCTATTGCAACACCGGCAGTTCGGTCGAATTGGCAGGGGATGGTCGGCTGTTCACGCTGCCGGCGGGGCCTGCAAAACTCGCGATGGGCGGGGGCTATCGCTATAACAGTCTCCAACTGTTCCGCGCTGCGGGCAGCGCCAGCAACATCGACGCTTCGCAGGACAGTTTCTATGCGTATGGCGAAGTCAGCCTGCCTCTGATCGCACCGCAGCAGGGGGTTCGCGGCATCGACCGGCTGAACCTGAGCGGGGCTGTTCGCTACGAGCGCTATCCCGGCGTGGCTTCAGTCGCGACGCCCAAACTGGGCATCATCTATGCGCCCTTCGAGGATATGACGATCAAGGGAAGCTGGGGTCGCTCGTTTCGCGCGCCGACCCTGTTTCAGCAATATAGCGCGCAATCGGTGATCCTCTATCCGGTGACCAGCCTTGGAGGAACCGGCTATCCCAGCGGTTCGACCGCGATGCTGCTGNCCGGCGGCAATCCGTCGCTCAGGCCAGAGCGCGCCGAAACCTGGACCGCCTCGCTCGAATATCGGCCGCATCAACTGCCGGGTCTGCATCTTCAGCTGGGCTATTTCTCGACGATCTACAAGGATCGTATCGTCACTCCGATCACCTATACCGCGCAATCCCTGACCAATCCGCTCTATGCCTCGCTTGTGTCGCTGTCGCCGGGTTCGGCGGCGGCGAGCGCGGCCTCGGGCAATCCGCTGCTCTTCACCAATCTGACCGGTGCGGCTTTCGATCCCGCCCGGGTTGTCGCCATCGTCAATGGCACCAGTCTCAATGCCGGGCGTCAGACGATCCACGGCATCGACATGCTCGCCGATTATCGAACCCGGCTTGGAAAGGATGGCGGTCAGCTGACCATGCTGGGTAATATCGCCTATCTTTCCAGCAGCCAGCAATTGCTCCCCGGCGCTGTGGGTGCCGCTTTGGCGGGCACTCTCTTTAATCCGCCGCACTGGCGCGGCAGGGGCAGCATCAGCTGGAGCAGCGGCGCCATCACGCTCAATGCAACAACCAGCTATATCGGCGGGGTTGAAGACACGCGTTTCAATCCCCGGGTCAAGATTTCCGGCATGGTGACGCAGGATATGACAGCGCGTTATGCTTTTGGGCCGAAGAGCGGGATCCTGCGGGGCACAACACTCAGTCTGAGCGTCCAGAACCTGTTTGACAGCCATCCGGCGACCATTGCGACGACGGCGTATTACGACACGGCCTATGACAGCACCAATTATTCGCCGGTCGGGCGCTATATCGGCATGGGGGTTACCCGGGCATGGTAAGGTTGGCTTCTCCGGCATGGCGGGCAAGCCCCATGTGTCTGCCTGTGTGCATCCTCGGACTGGCGTTATGGTCATCGCCGGCGCTGGCCAGCTGCGACAAACTGCTCCCCGCATCGGGAGCCTTGGGGGACGAAACTTCGTTGCCATCGCGTCTGGTGACGCCTGACGACCTGCTTGAACTGCGCGATATCGGCCAGCCCGATTCCGCGCTTTTCGAGGCGCAAAGTCCACTGGCGATCTCGCCCGATGGGAAAAGGCTCGCTTTTGTAATGACGCGCGCCGATCCCGAAGCCAACAGCCAGTGCCGGGCGCTCGTGGTGATCGATCTTGCGGGCGGTAGGGAGCCGCAAGCCCTCGATCGCGGCGGTGAATTTCCGATCATGAAGGCGCCGCAGCGGGGCGTGCTCTATCGGCTGGGTCTGCCCGTGACGGTGACGCCGGTCTGGTCGCCTGATGGGCGCTGGATTGCCTATCTTCGTCGCGATCATGGAACCACTCAGCTCTGGCGCGCGCGCAGCGACGGCAGTGGCGCGCAGGTCATGACCCATTCTGCGGTCGATATCGAGGATTTCACCTGGAGCCCGGAGCAGCGCCGCTGGATATTTGCGGCAACGCCCGGTCTGCGGGAGGCGGCACGGCAAATCGATAGGGAGGGAAACAGCGGCTGGCTCAATGATGTGCGCATGGTCCCCAATGTCGGGGCCAGACCTTTGCTCCCGGCCACGCTCAAGCGCGAGGTCTTTGCGCTTAATCTCGAAAGCAGGCCAGAAAGTGGGCCGGAAAACTGGAAGATCGAAGCAGCAAGTGAAGCGGAGCGGGCGCTGCTGAAAGCCCGTGACACGGCCCTGCCATCAGCACGTTTTGCGGAAGGGCGCCGGGCCTGGGCCGAGCATCTCACGCCAAATCCCTATAGCGGGTTGCGCCTGCTCGCCGAGGATCGGGCGGGAAAGACTGTGATCTGCCGGTCGGAGGATTGCAGTGGTTCGCTGAGCAATATCTGGTGGGAAGCAGGCGGGCGTTCATTGATCTTCCTGCGGCGCGAAGGATGGAACCGGGGGCAGATGGGCCTGTTCCGTTGGGTTCCGGGGCAGAGCAAACCGCGCCGGATCCTGCTCACCGGTGATCTTCTGCATGGCTGCGTGCTGGCCGTTGCGGCGCTGATCTGCACTTCGGAAAATGCGGTTATGCCGCGCCGGATCGTTTCCATCAGCCTGCGCGATGGCGCGCAACGCCTGATCTTCGATCCCAATCCCGAATTTGGCCATTTGCGCCTCGGCACGGTTNCCCGCCTTACCTGGCGCAATGACAAGAGCCTGCCCGCCTGGGGCGATCTGGTTCTGCCGCCCGATTACCGACCGGGCACCAGACTGCCGATGATCATCACGCAATATCACAGCGATGGCTTCCTGCGCGGCGCGACGGGAGACGAATATCCGATCCATGCCTTTGCCGCGCGCGGTTTTGCCGTGCTCAGCCTCGAGCGACCACCTCTGTTCGGCAGCGACCGTTCAGACCTGCGCAACTGGGAAGAAGTCTTTGCCGCCAGCATCAAGGACTGGGCTGACCGACGAAGCCTGCTTTCCTCGATGGTGACGGGCATCGATCAGGTGATTGCCCGGGGTTTTGTCGATCCGGCAAGGATCGGGATCACGGGCCTGAGTGACGGGGCTTCGGAGGCCCGCTTTGCTCTCGTCAACACGCGGCTGTTTGCTGCGGCGGCCATCAGCAGTTGCTGCACCGATACCAACGCGATGATGAATGCAGGGGGAAGCGGTTTTGCCGATGCCATGCATGCAGCGGGCTATCCCAAAACGATAGAGGACAATCGTGCTTTCTGGGCGCCCTACTCGATGGCGCTCTCGGCGCGTAGGATGGATCGCCCTTTGCTGATGCAACTGGCTGATAGCGAGATGGGGTTAGGGCTGGAGACTTTCACCGCTTTGCGCGAGGCCGGTCAGCCGGTTGAAATGTATGTATTCCCCGATGAAACCCATAACAAATGGCAACCGGCCCATCGCAAGGCGATCTATCAGCGCAATCTCGACTGGTTCGGCTTCTGGTTGCAGGGCAAGGTCGATCCCGATCCGACCAAGACTTCGCAATATGAGCGATGGCAAGCGATGAAAGCAGCGCTTTTGGCCAAGGGGGTAACCCCATGATGTGTCTATGACCGCGCCTGTTCATCCTGTCGTCACCGCGTTGATCCAGGCGCCCATCCATGGGCCCAGACCTCGACATCGACAAATTGCAGCAATCGCTCGAACCCCTTGCCCTTGATCGGGCCGGGAGCATCGAGAATGCGCAGTACGCCCGGCAGGTCAATCAGACCTCGCCGGGCCAGTTCCCCTGAAGTCAGGAGTTCGCGTATCGCAAGGCGATGAGTCTCGTAGATCTGGGCAATGAAACTGTCGGGTGTGCCTTTGGATCGCCGCAGCAGGATATCGGGCGGCAGGATATCGGCGAAGGCCTGGCGGGCGACCATGCGATTATGGCCTGCCTCAAACCAGAACCAACTCGGAATTCTCAGGCATAATTCGACCAGTGGCTGGCTCAGCAGCGGGGCGATGATGGGTAGAACTGCCTGCGGGTCGAGGCTCTCGACATAGCTTCTCGCGATCGCGACAAAGCGCATATGCATCGCCTTGCCGGGCAGGCTGCCGGGTGGGGGAACCAGCCAGGGGTGTCTGCGCGGCACCGCCGTCTGTTTCTGTGCGTCAGGCGAAAGCAGATCGAGTTCGGGCCTCAGGCGGAAGGCGGGTTTGCCCAGCCAGGCTCGCTGCAGGGCATCGCCGAGCACGGCGGGCAGGCTCGCCTGCGCAAACAGGCTCATGTCCTTTGCCGTGCGCAGAAAACCGGTTCCAGGCCCTTCGACCAGCAGGCGATCAGCGGCGGGCGATCCTGATTGCAGCGAACAAAAGACATTGTCGCCGCCGCCGCCGTTGAAAATGGCGTCAGCGCCAACTGCGCGTGCAGTCTCGTGAGCAAGGCGCAGGGATTCCACGGCAAAGCCGCGCACGCAGGGGCGCGGCAGATTACGGGCACCCGATTGCCTGATATCGAACCGCGTTACCTCGCGGAACGTCTCGGTCAGCCCGTTGCCGAGGATCTCGCTTACTCGTCTGGCATGCAGCCTTTCATCGCCGTTGGGATCGTCGGTCACCAGATTGAGTGCATGAAACTTGGTCGGCTGCCGCGACAGGCAGGCCGCGACAAGCGAGGAATCGAGGCCGCCCGAAAGCGTGAGCAGCACGCGCTCATAGGACGAGGCGCGCGCAGCAATGCAGTCGAGGGCGGTATCGCGGAGCAGGCGGGCTGCCTCGTTGCGGTTGCCGATTTGTGCTTTCCGCTCGGCAAAGGCCCAGGGCGTCCACAATGTGTCATGGATGCTGCCCTCAGAGCCGATCGACAGCCTGTCCCCGCCGGGCAGCTCCCGCACACCGGCAAGACAGGTCGCGGAATGATGAATGTCGCGATGGACCAGATGGCGCAGGGTCTCGCTCCAGTCGACGACGGGCCGATAGTCCGCCAAAGCCATGAGCAGTTCGACATCGGAGGCGAGAAATATCGCTTCGTCAGTTTCCAGGATCAGACACGGGAGTTCGCCCATCGGTGCGCGGATGATCTCGATCCGCACTTCCTCGGGAGTATGAAGGACAGCCAGGTAAGGCCCCCAGCACGAATGGGTGAGCCAGTGCCCCCGGCTGACGGCAATTTTTTGCTGATCCGCCTGCGACAGGATCTCGATGGCTTCGCGTCCGCCGTTCAGGAAAAGCGAACCCAGGATGACGCCATGGGCTCCGCAGCGCAGGACAGACTTGGCCTTGGCGGCGAGAATGAGCGAGCCGTGATCGATCAGGATGTCGAGATCGCCATGGCGCAGAATGGCTTCTCTGAAACGCGCGGTGCCATAATTGGTACTGGCATCATCATGGCAGGCCTTCCGGTCGATCCGGGCGAGGAAGCGGGTCGCCATCAGACGGCCATGATCGGCGTATAGGCACGGATCATATCGATCCGATCATTGACCAGCCATGGGCCGGACTGAACCCAGCTATGGGCGGCAAAGGGGCGGAGCTTCACTCCGATCACGAGATCGCCGGGGAGATTATGCGCTGCAAGGCAGCGGGCAAGTGCCAGCGAACGGGACAGGCATTTATCGTGCGAGCGCAGGAAACGCGAGGTCGCCTCGAAGGCCGAGGCCATGCTCTGGATCGGATCGAGTTCCACCTTGCCCGAGCGCGGCCACGGGCATTTGATGTGATCGAGCCTTGTGAGGATATCATCGAGATGGCCGCAGTGGAGGCTGAGGCGCGCGCCGGCAATATGGATCATCGCGCTTAGAAAGCGGCCCGTCGCGACTTGCTGGTCCGGCGTGTCGAGCAGGCTGGCCCTTGCGATGTGACCAGAACGAAACGGAACGGGCACGGCTGGGCCTGCTGTTTCGAGGAGCACGCCTGATCGCAGCATTCCTCCAAGATCATGTGGATGGGAGAGGGTGAAACTCTGCCCCCTGTCGTTCATCATCGTGCGAAAACTCTGTTCCACACCCGGCTGGAGACAGAAATAGCGGTCATCCACGGTATCGAGAAACAGCAGTCTTTCGCTCACTTCGCAAAAGGAAATGCCCGCGCGCAATGCATAGCCCATTCCGGTTCTCCGGCAGTAAATGGCGCGCGGCATGTGGCCGCGCGCCATCCGATCATCGGGATGGATCAGTCGTCGGACAGGCCGGGCAACTGGACGCCGAACTGTTCGTCGCCGCCGCCGATACCGCCCAGCGTCTCGACGCTGGCGGTGCCCAGGTCGATCAAACCGAGGTCGATCAGATCGTCATGCTGTTCACAGTGAGCCATGATNCACTCCTCTTGAAATGTCGCGGAAATTCGCGACGGGAGAAGTGTAGGTTTTTGAATCAAATATATGAAATTTATAAGGATTACACATTGAATTTATAATTGCGTCGATGAAGGCCACAGGGTCAGGTCCGGTGATAAAGGGCGCGCAGGATCGCACCGGCCAAGCGGTGGCGTCGGCGATGATAGCGCACAAGAAGGCGCTGCATCGCCATGTGATCATCTAGGCGTGATGCCGCAGCCAGCTCCTCGAGTTCCTCGGTCAGTCCTTCGATGACTTCCTCTTCTGCCATGCGTGCACGGTGCAGGCGGGNGTTGAGATGGGCGATGGCGCGCGCATGCTCGCTGTTGCGCGAATGCCTGCCGATCCATGCGAAAAGCTCTGCGCAGCGCGCTGCCGGATCCTGCCCGGCTCCGGCGAGCGGATTGGCCCGAAGATCGCGGCTTTCGCGCGGCCAGTGACGGAGCGCTATTTGAAGCAATTGACCCGACCAGTCGTAACGATCCTGAAGGGCTGCTTCATCGAGCAGGGGCAGGCAAAAGCCACCTCCCGCTCTCGCTTCGACCAGCCCTTCGCCCGACAGGACGTGGAGCGCCTCGCGGACCGGGGTGGCGCTGGCGCCAAGCTGGGATGTCAGCAGGGCAGGGTCCAGCCGGTCGCCCGGCCTAATATCGCGATCCATCAGGCGCAGCCTCAGTGCCTTGAGCACGCGTTCGGCGGTGGCTCCCGCGTTCATGAAGGGCGATGCGTGCCTGTGCCGGCATGCCTGTCCAGATAGGCCTCGATCAGCCTCTCCTGATCGGGGCGCAGCGCGTCGATCGCTCCCAGACGCGGCTCGAGCCTGTCGCCGAGCAGCACCGAGGGGCACTGCCCCTCGAAATTGCCGAGATTGGGGCGATGCTGGCAATAGCCGACCAGCGTCGCGAGATCGGGCGGGAAAGTTCGGGCCACCTCGGGCGGATAGGCGAGCCACTGGTTTTCATAGGGTTTGAGCCAGCCCAGACTATAGCCGATCACCACGCCGCGCCGGACCTCAAGCGAGTCATTGGCGCCGGCGCCATGCAGCGTTGATCCCAGAAACAGCAGGGCCGTGCCGGGTTGCATCTCGGCGGCAAAGGGCACGCCCTCGGGTTCGGGATTGCGCGCCTTCATGCCGTGGCTGGCCGGCCAGATCCGCGTGGCGCCATTGCTTGCAGTAAAACGTGTCAGCGGCCACATCACATTGACCAGATATTCGATCTCGCCGACCGGGCCGCGCCACATGTCCTGATCGCGATGCGGCAATTGCGCCGGAGCGCCGGGATGCACGCCGATCGCCTGCGTCGTGTTGAGCTGGATACGGTCGCACCAGGGCAGAAGCACATTCTCGACGATGCCGAGGATAAGCTTGTGCTGGATCAGCGCTCTGGCCTGCGGCGAGCGGATCAGCAGGCGTCCGAAGCGTTTGGTCGTGTTGCCGTAAAAGCCGCCCTGACCGAATGGCGTTTCGGCAAAGTCTTCTTCCAGATCGTGATCGAGGTCGTCGATCAACGCTGGCGGCAGGGCATCGGGGATGAGACAATAGCCACGATCGAGCAGGGTGGCAGTATAATGCGCGATCCTCGCAGCCCATTCGGTTTGCAGTGTCATGATCTTTTCCCTCAGGCTGCTGCGCGATGGCGGCTGGAAGGGTGCCGTGCGGTACGGTGAACATTCATGCCCGGTGTTGATCCGATGCCACCTTGCCTGAGCCGTTGCGGTGTCTCAGGCGTGATGTCGATGCGCAGTGCAATGATCGGGCTGCCCTCGGCAAAGCCGGGAGCGCCCAGCGCGCGGCATTGCCAGCCGAAGCGCTCGATCTGGGCAAACCAGGCTTGCCCCGCGATCGCGACATAGGTGGTGATGCCATGGACGATGGCATGGTCGGCAAGCGCCATCACCAGATTGTCGCGCACCTGTCGGCGCTTCGTCGCATTCAGCCGCCGGTCGAGGCAGAAACGCGTGATTTCCGCGACTTGGGGGCCGTTTGGGGGCATCTCCTCGCAGAGATGGGCATAGAAGCTGCCCAGAATATGCGGGCGGCTCGTGGGCAACAGCCGTGCTGATCCCAGATGCTCGCCATCCGATTTTGTCAGCACGATATAGTCGGCATGGTGCGTGTCGAACTGGTCGATCTCGTAGTGCCCGGCGAGCACGGGCAAGTTCCATTTGAGAAGATCGACAAACACCGCTTTGCGCGCGGCGAACATCGAACGCATCGTTGCTTCGGGGATGGGCGGCGAAAGAAATGGATAATGATGTGCCATGGTCTGGCTCCCTTGCTGTGAAGGAGCCAGCATCGCGGCAATCGGTTGGGCCGTACTATCCCGGAAAAGGGGGATAGTGCCGGACTCAGGGATGGGAGAGCATGATCACCCCGTCCACTAGCGCGAGAAAGACCAGCGATGTCCGCTTGTTCACCCCGTAGCGTTCGCAGGCCTGCCTGACATGGCTGGCCACGGTCTCCTCGCTGATGCCCAGGATCTGGCCGATCTCCCAGTCTGTCTTGCCGCGAGCGACGAGATCGATGCATTCGATCTGTCGCGCGGTCAACGCCGGGCGCAAATGTACGGGCCTGCCACGTATGGGCCAAAGTCGCCGTGCCGCGCCAAAGGCGGCGATACCGGTCGCCTGAGCCAGTATTTCGGTCATCGGGTGGTCAGGGCGATCACCTTCTCCCACGAACGTGCAGGTTCCGCAGGCTTCGCCGGGAATGTGAACCGGTATGGTGAAACCTTCGCCGATGCCCTGTTGACGGCCCAGCGCCATGATCTCCTGATCGCGGGCACTCAAGCGGATCAGGTTTTGCATGTTCGACCACCAGAAGCCTTCGGCGGTCAGATGGCTGGCGCGGTGGACGGGATCGATCAGGCCCAGCCCCTCGCGTTCATAATAGTCGGCCCACCGTTCCGGATAATTGTGAAGCCGGATGGCCCTGGTTCCGTGGCTGGTCCTGACATGGTGGGTAATGGCAAAATGCCGGAAGCCGAGCCAGGCGCTGACGTCCTCGACGGCGGTCCGAAGCGCCTCAGTGCTTTGTGTGTTTTCAACGACCCGCCTGAACTGCGTGATGATCCTTTCGATGCCCATGTGGCCTGTTTTCGACCCCGGGCGATGTTTCAAGCCGCCGGGTTCCCGAGGTCGTCCTTTCCTCGCTTGAAGGTCTGGAAATGGGGTCTCATGTCATCTCCAGTCCGTGCTTTGCATGATTTAGGTTTAGGAAAAAGAGTATTTTCCATTGATATTATTTTATTTAATTTCAAAATTATAATTGAATTTCTTTATTTAACTTTGCCGTGTGTCTCTGCATGTCTCCGTCATGTGGGGGCATGGATGGCCTACCAGTCTGATGGATAGAGTTGACCGGTATATGGCTCGCGATCGCTGGCAGGATCCGCGCGCCTACCATAGGCTGCGTGACATTGATCGCGCCGGATTGATGTGGGAATGGCTCCGGCGCGATCACGATTATGTCGAGTGGTACACTCGCGCGAGCGCAGCGACCCGGGCGACAGGCGAGCCGGTCCGGTGGGGGCTGCACTTTCGCTGAAGATCCCGATCGCCCGGCCCCAGAGGCCAGGGTGATCTGGAGTGCTGCGCTCGATCCCGCCATTCTTCCAGTCGCGATCATCAGCGATCGCGGACCACAGCAGGACAGGGTCGTGCTGGGTGATCTCGCGCCTTGGCTGACGATCGCGATCGGGCCGACGGGCAGGGAGCATGTGCTTTTTTCCGACGGCTGGCATCACATCCGTCTCGATATTGCCGAGGGCCATCTTGCAGGGCGCGATACTGCCCGGTTCCAATACCGGTTTGATGGCCTGACTTCGGCGGAGAAACTGATCCTGCCGTTGCGGCGATTTCTCGCGCTTTGTCGCCATCGCCATTTCCCTTCGGCCCTGTTTCCACATGACCCGCGTATCGCGCGCGGTATCGACATGCTGCGTGTGCATGACGCTCTTGTGCAGGGTGCAAGTCAGCGTGAAATTGCCACGGCCTTGTTCGGCACGCGGCGCGTGACCGATGAATGGGGAGGCGTTTCCGATTCGCTGCGCTCGAGGGTTCGGCGATTGGTCAGCGATGCACGGGCGATGGCTCAAGGTGGATACAGGTCCTTGCTGCGGTGATCGCGGCAGCGCTGATTGCCTGTTCATTCGCAACCAGATCGTACGCGGTTCCGGTTCGGGGGCGCCTATGCGCCCGAAAGATTTACGCGCCACTCGAGTCTCAAGCCACGATATCGTTGACGAGTTGTTCCGGAGCAGACCCGTGATTGGGTCTGGTTGGCAGGCCGCCGTCCATGAAGATGGCCGTTGGCCATGGTGTGATAGGGCAATCGACATGTTGCGAAGATGGCGCCTTTGGTCGTAATCACGGGCGCAGAACGGCTTTAAGGCCAGCAGAGATGCAGGGCCTGCCGATGGCGCGGCACGGATAGCCATTACCACAATACACCGTGGTCCGGTTGGACGGGTGGCGGCGCTGGCCTGTCGATCATTTCCTTCAGATCGATCTCGATTGTTCCGCACATGGCAGACAAGGGAACGTCATGGACGCCATTGGCGAAAGGATCGGTGAGATCATCGCCGATTTTCAGCGCAGCCAGAAAGATCATGCCAATGATGGTCGAACCGACGGGAGTGAAAAGACCCAGCGATTCCACCACGGCGACGGGCAGGATAAGGCAGAAGAGCCGGGTGAAAAGATCCGGCAGGAAGCGAAATCCCATCGGCAGCGGGGTATTCTTGATCCGCTCCATTCCGCCCTGTGCATTCGTGATGTCGATGAGGATGCCTTCCAGAATGGACTGCTGGATCATGTCGATATTGCCATTCTCCCTTGCCACGGCCACGATGCGCGAAATGTCTTCCGAGAGAGCATTGGGCCAGTTGGTCCGCCCGATGACAAACTCCAGCGTGTCGTTATCGACCATACGGCTGATCTCGCCCGTCGCGTCCTGCCCCCGCAGCCTGCAACGCATGGCATGGACGAAAGCGATCTGCCGCAACACGATTCCCTCGAAGCTGTATCGGTCGGGAAGGAAACTCTTGGCTACGCGGGCCAGATTGCGCGAGGCGTTGATCAGGGCGCCCCACAAGGTTCTGGCTTCCCACCAGCGCGCATAGGCCGCGTTGGTGCGAAAACCCAGGAACAGGCCGAGTGCGGTACCAAATAGCGCGACCGGCAGCGGTGGCTCCTTTATAGGCGTGTTGAAATGGAAAGCCGTGACCGCAACGTCCCAGGCAAACAGGAGACAGAGCGGCTTCCAGATCTCGAGCGCGATCTGCTTCATGCGTGGTCGTGTTCCGACGATCATAGTTTTATTCCCATGCAGAGTTGGATACGGGCGCCGGTCCTGTGGTCAGGACACCCTTCTGCCGTTGGCAAGAACGGCCGCTTTCCCGATTTTTGCCGTGCCTGATACAAGGATGCGGATATGTCCCGGCCCCCGGTGATCCGCTTTTCGTTCGGGTTCATATCACCTCCTCGATGATCAGCAGCCCAAGGAAGCCGACGAAGAACATGGCGCTGATGAGCGGGCTGTCCGGCCGTTCGTGCGCTTCGACCAGCAGTTCTTCGGTCACGAGGTAGAGAAGGGCCATCAGGCCGAAGCTCAAAAAGCCCACAATCACGGGCGCAGGCAGAAGCGCGACAGGTATCGCGATCGCCGCGCCCAAAGGCAGCAGCAGACTCAGAGCCCCAACGGTCATGACGATGCGCAGCCGGGACATGGTCGTTTCGCTCAACTCGGCAGTTACGGTCAGGCCAAGGAACAGCACTTCAAGTGTCAGGGCCACGGTGAGCAGGATGCCCGCCTGTTCACCGGCAACGAAGGCCAGCCCCAGCACAAGGCCATCGACCAATATGTCGATGCCCACGGCACCAAGCATGGCGAGCGGTCCTTTCGCGCGCCCTTCCAGTTCCTTGAGGAACAGCATCACGCCGACACCGACCGCGCCGCCGACGAGCGTGGCGACCGGAGAGGCGTCATGCTTGATCTGCGGCAGGATCTCCGTCGCGGCTGCAGCGAAGACGACACCCGCCGCGAGATGCTGCATCGCGCTGACGAAACTCTCGCCCGGCCGTTTGAGAACAGCGAGGATCGCTCCGACCACCACGGCGAGCAGCGGGATCAGCGTGTAAAGAACGGCAAGCACCGGCCGTCAGCCCGCGCCGCCTGACCGGTCGCGATAGGCGAGCAGTCGGAGAGCGTTGATCACCACCAGCAGGGTGGATCCCTCGTGCAGGGCGACTGCGGGACCGATCCCGAGCCCCAGGATGGTCGCGGGTACGAGAAACGCCACCACGCCGAGGCTGACAAAGACATTCTGCCGAATGACCCAGCGGGTGCTGCGGCTCAGGCCCACGGCGAACGGGAGATGCGACAGATTGTCCGCCATCAGGGCAACATCGGCGGTTTCCAGCGCGACGTCCGATCCGGCGGCACCCATGGCGATCCCGACAGTGGCGGTCGCCATGGCGGGCGCATCATTGACGCCGTCGCCAACCATGGCGACCTTGGCTTCGGTGCGGAGCTTTCTGATCGCCTCGACCTTGTCCTCCGGCATCAGGTCGCCCCATGCCTCGTCGATCCCGACCTCGCGGCCGATGGCTTCGGCGACTCTTTGATGGTCGCCCGAGATCATGATCATGCGCTTGATGCCGATTTCGCGCAGACGATCGAGAGCATCGCGTGCCGTGGGACGGGGCGTGTCGAGCAGCCCGATGGCGCCGATGTCACGGGAAGCCCGGCGAACCACCATGCTTGTCTGGCCACCCTGCCGCAAGGCTTCGATAGCCACACCCATTTCTTCCGACAGCGGAGCGATGCCGTCGGCGCCGAACATCTCGGCCTTGCCGATGAGGACTTCGTCCCCACCAACCAAGGCCGAGATGCCGCGACCCGTGAGGCTTTTCAGGTTGTCCGCCTCCGGAACTGGAAATTGACCGACATAGTCGCGCCCGTCGCGGGCGATGGCCTGGGCGAGGGGATGATCGCTCAGGCTTTCGACTGCCACGGCGACTGCCATGAGCTCTTCTATGCTGATGCCATTAGCCGGGATGATTTGTTGAATGCGGGGCTCGCCTTTGGTCAACGTGCCTGTCTTGTCGAAGGCGATCGCATCCAGCGAGCCGAGAAGCTCGAGCGGTGCGCCGCCTTTTACCAGGACGCCGCCGCGCGCCGCGCGGGCGACGCCCGACAGGACCGCGCTCGGAGTCGCGATTGCCAGAGCGCAGGGGCTGGCCGCGACCAGTACCGCCATCGCACGGTAAAAGCTGGCGCGGAACGGTTCGTCGACGACGACCCAGGCGAAAAGAAGCAGAAAGGCCAGCGCGAGGACCGCCGGCACAAAGAAACGCTCGAAACGGTCGGTGAAGCGCTGGGTCGGCGATTTCTGGGTTTCCGCCTCGCTCACCATCTTCACGACCTTGGCAAGAGTGCTTTCGGACGCAAGGCGGGTCACCTCCACCTCGATCAGGCCGCTCCCGTTGATGGTGCCTGCGAACACGCGGCTTGTACCATCGACCCGGTCGGGATTGCGCCGTGCTTCCGCGAGGTCGGGAACCGGGCGCTTGTCGACAGGTATGCTCTCGCCTGTAACGGGTGCCTGGTTGACCGAACTTTCGCCTTTGATGACGAAGCCGTCTGCGGCGATCCGCTCGTCGGGTTTCACGATGACGGTATCGCCCAGATTCAAAGTCTCGACAGGAACCTCGGTCACGCCGCCATCGGGACCGCGAACGCTGGCCACCCGAGGTGCCAGTTCGGCAAGCGCTTCGATCGCCCGTTTTGCCCGGCCCATGGCGTAATGTTCGAGGGCATGACCCAGGCTGAACAGGAAGAGGAGCAGGGCGCCCTCGGCCCAGGCACCCAAAGCCGCGGCTCCGGCGGCAGCGACGAGCATCAGCGTGTCGATCTCGAACCGCTTCTGTCGCAGATTCCCGATAGCCTCGCGTACCGTGAAGAAACCGCCAAAGGCATAGGCTGCGAGGAAAAAGCCGAAGGGAACCGAGGCAGGCACGGCCAGCAGGCTTTCGATACCATAGCCGATGGCGAGCGCCGCGCCGCAGGCAAGTGCGAAGATCAATTCGCTGTTGCCGCCGAATATGCCGCCATGATTGTGGTCGTGATCATGCTTTTCGCCCGGTGGATGATCGTGGCCTTTGGCGTGATCGTGCTTCGATGTCTCTGTTTGGCGCACACCGCTCTGGAGCAAGGCTTCAAGGATTACCGCTTCGGAGGTTGCGCTGCGATCGAACTCGACCCGGACCGTGCCGGGCAGTTCGGCTTCGGCCTCCAGCACACCGGGAAGGCCGCGAAGGAATTCGCCCAGCGTGCGGGCGCGACGCTGATGGCCGATGCCTTCGACCTGCCAGTTTGCATGGCCGAATTTCTCGGCGACCCTGACACCTGCCGCATGGGCCAGTTCCCGAATGCGGCCGAGCGCAATGATATCCTGATCGTAGTGAATGCACAGTTTCGCGGGTGCGTCCTGCAAAGGCGCGGTGACATGGACATCGATCACACCGGCGCGCTCGCGCAAGGATCCGATCAGACGCGCAACACAGGCATCGGCCGCATCCGTCACCTCGGGAAGCAGCACGGGTATATCAAGACGGAGCTTTTCGATCATCTTTCGAATTCCTGTCTGAATGGGCTTGGGGCGTTCCGCCGCTCGGCCTGGTTCTTTCCGACTCTGAGGCGCGAGCCCAGTTTGGCGGGATCCTGCTTTATGCAGGATATCGGCTTGGTTCCGGTGCGCATCAGCCTGATACCGGCACCGCTTGAAATGCTGACCTTCAGATTGGCACCGACAAAGGCTAGGCCGGTCGCCGGTGCCGTCAGGCGCAAGGGCTTGCCATCCGGAAGCTCGGCCAGTTCGAGCGTCAGCCCGTCGACGAGGAAGTCGGCGTCGAGCAGGGTTCCGTTGTCGCATGCGTAGAACTGTTCGCCAACAAGGGTTGGCACGGTCTCACGGTCATGGCGCGCGCTTGCTTCCTTCTCCTGTTGCCGACAACCGGCCAGGTGAGGCAGCAGCAGAACCGCGAGAAAGCATGCCGGTGAGAGCCTGCGACGGCCATTGTCTATCCTGCTCGCAAGCGGCAAGCCGCCACGAACACCGAATCTGACCGAGGGTGGTGGAGCGGTCCTTCCATGCCCGACAGCAGGGAAGGACCGCTCCATGGCGAGCACGTGGCCACGAAGGGCGACGAATGCCGCACCCGGCAAGGGCGCGGAATGTTTCATCGGGGTGCTCGCCTGTGCCATCATCTCACCGGTCGAAGGCAATCGTGGTGACCATGGCCTCGAAGTCGTAGGAGGCGCCATCGAACGACCCCGGCGTGAAATCGACCCGAGCCGCTTCGAGCAGAACCCGCCCGCGCAGGCCGGCCGGAATCGAAATGCGTCCCGCGCTGTCGGTTTTCGTCTTGCCCGCCAGATTCGCCGGGAGCACCCAGGTCACATCGGCATCGGGAACGGGCTTACCGTCCCTGGTCAGCACGAGAGTGTCACTGTCCTGACCAACGGGAACGAACTCGAATGCCATCGCGGAATGAGGGGTATGGCGGCCCCAGCGCGCGAAGAACTTCGGGCGCATGACCTTTCCGCCTTCCTTGAAAAGAGGATAACGTTCGTCGCTCGCGCGCATATCGCCGCTGCCCTGCACGGCGATGAAATCCGGTCGTCTGGAAATGTCGGGTTCCCGCCGATTTTCAGCGATTACTTTGGGAACGAGTTTGTCGAGGACTGCACCGGTCTTCTCGTGATGATCGAATTCACCGTAGAAGATTTTCAGCTCTGATTTCGCTTCTTTATCGAACCACATCATGTGCGCATAAGAGGGCGAAGCGAGGCATAGTGCCATCATGGTCATTATATATTTCATATGAACTCCCATCATCTGCATCAGGATTTCAAGATTTCGATTGTGAAGGGGGCGGTAGGGGCTAGCCTGGCGATGCGAGCCATGTTCGATCACTCATCGACCATGGCTCCGGACCTCGATATCAAGGGGGCATGGCGCCGTTGCCGGTGACCTGACGGATCCAGCCTGTGGCGCTTGGCATGGGCTATGAAGGCGGCGTCTTGCTCCTTCATCCTGTGATACAGATCCAGCCGCAGCAGTGTGCCGGCCCAATGTCCGACGGCGCCGCTGCATTCGACCCGATGCCTGATATCGACCTGCCGGTCGATCTCCCGCAACTCATAGGTTTCCTGCAGCGACATCAATCGTCCAAGGCCGCAGCGCCAGGTGATGATCGAGGGCTTGTCGAACCGCACGACCTCGGCATCGATACGAATACGGCGATCGTCGAAAATGCGCCATGACAGGGTCGTCTTGCCACCCTCCTGTACAGGGTCGATGAACTGATAGATCGGGTGCCAGACAGCATATCCCGTCAGATCGGCAAGCAGGCTCCAGGCACGCAGCGCGGTCATGTTCAGGTGAAAGTCGGTCTCTACCTTCATGCCTTCTTTCCTTCCCAAATTGGGCTGATGGCGAGGGGAGGTCGCGGGCACGATCTCCCCCTTTCGCGCATCAGTGCTGCTGCATCGGCCGAGAAGCCTCGGAGGAGGAATCCTGCGGTTCGTCCTGCGGATCGTCGATGATGACGGTCCGGCCGTATCGCGCGTAGAGCGTGGGCAGGACGAACAGGGTCAGCAGCGTCGCCGAGATGAGGCCGCCGATGACGACCGTGGCCAGAGGCTTCTGGACCTCGGCGCCGGCGCCGGAACCCAGGGCCATCGGGACGAAGCCGAGGCTTGCCACCAATGCCGTCATCACCACCGGCCGAAGGCGCTGGAACGCGCCGACACGGGCGGCCTCCACGCGCTCCATGCCGGAACGCATCAGATCCTGAATCGAGGAAACCATGACCAGACCGTTGAGGACCGCGATGCCGGACAGGGCGATGAAGCCGACGGCCGCTGACACCGAGAAATCGATGCCGCGCAGGAACAGTGCGAGCACGCCGCCGACAAGGGCAAGCGGCACACCCGTGAACACGATCGCCGCCTCGCGTACTGAACCCAGAGCGCCGTAAAGGAGGAACAGGATCAGCACGAAGCATGCCGGGATCACGAGCTGGAGCCGCGCGCTTGCCGAAGCCAGATTCTCGAATTGTCCGCCCCAGACCAGATAGCTGCCGGTCGGAAGGCGGATTTCCTTCGCGATGGCTGCCTGGGCATCCTCGACGACGCCCGCCACGTCACGGCCGCGCACATTGGCCTGAACGACAACGCGTCGCTTGCCGTTCTCACGGCTGATCTGGTTCGGACCATCGACGACGCGGATATCGGCCACGCTGGCGAGCGGGACGAACTGCCCGTCGGGAGTCGGTACCTGGAGTTGAGAGAGCATGGTGATATCCGCGCGCTGGGCCTCCGACATGCGGATCACCACGGGAAACCGCCGGTCGCCCTCGAAGATCATGCCGGACTGACGACCGCCGATGGTCGCGGTGACGATGTCCTGCACGTCCTGCGCGCTGACGCCGAGACGGGCCATGGCGTCGCGGTTCACGCGGATGTCGAGCATGGGCAGGCCGGTAGTCTGCTCGACCTTCACATCCGCCGCGCCCCGTGTCCGGCGCAGGATGCCGGCGATCTGCTCGGCGGTGCGGTTCATGGCGTCGAAATCGTCGCCGAAGACCTTTACCGCAATATCTCCGCGCACGCCTGCGATAAGCTCGTTGAAGCGCATCTGGATGGGCTGGGTGATCTCATAGGCATTGCCGGGGAATTTCGCGAGTTGCCCCTCGATCCGACTGATCAGTTCCTCCTTGGACAGGCTCGGATCGGGCCAGTCCTTGCGGTCCTTGAGGATAACGAACATGTCGGTGGCATTGGGTGGCATCGGGTCGGAGGCCAGTTCGGCCGTACCCGTTTTGGAGAAGACGAACTTCACCTCGGGCTGTTTCGACATCATCTTCTCGAGCGGCACCTGCATGGCCTGGCTTTGTTGCACCGAGGTTGCCGGGATGCGCAGCGACTGGATGAGAAGATTGCCTTCGTCGAGTTGCGGCAGGAACACCTGTCCCAGCGACAGGAAGGCGGCAATTGCGACGAGGAAGCCGCCGATACCGGCGCCAATGGTGATGGTCGGGCGTTTCATCGCCTTGTCGAGGCCGGGTTCATATCGGGCCTTCAGCCAGGTCATGATCCGTCCTTCCTTCTCCTCGATCCGCCCGGACAGCCAGATGGCGATCGCGGCCGGGACAAAGGTCAGCGAGAGGATGAAGGCGAAAACCAGCGCGATGATGACCGTGAGCGCCATCGGCACGAAGGTCTTGCCCTCGACACCGGTCAGGGTGAGCAGCGGGACATAGACAAGGATGATGATGGCCTGGCCATAGACCGAAGGCTTGATCATTTCGCGGGCGGCATGGGCCACCGTGTCCATGCGTTCCCGCAGCGTCAGCAGTCGGCCGGCCTCATGCTGCCGGTCCGCCATGCGCCTGAGCGCATTCTCCACGATGATGACGGCTCCGTCGACGATCAGGCCGAAGTCAAGCGCACCAAGGCTCATCAGGTTGGCCGAGACGCCAGCCCGCAGCATGCCGAAGCCGGTCAGCAGCATGGCGACCGGGATGACCATTGCCGCGATCAGGGCCGCGCGAAAATTGCCCAGCAGGGCGAACAGCACGACGATGACGAGCAGCGCGCCCTCGGTGAGGTTTTTGGCCACTGTCCTGATGGTGGAGTTGACCAGAGCGGTGCGGTCAAGCACCGGCTGGACGATCACATCGGGCGGCAGCGAGGCGTTGATCGCCTTGAGCCGGTCCGCGACCGCCGTGGCAACGTTGCGGCTGTTCTCGCCGATCCGCATGATCGCGGTGCCGACGACAACTTCGGTGCCGTTTTCCGAGGCGGACCCCATGCGGATCGCCTGACCGAGGCGGACCGATGCGACCTGGCCAAGGGTGACAGGCACGCCCGCGCGCGTGGCGACCACCACGCGGGACAATTCGGTGGCATTGCGGACCAGCGCGTCCGCCCGGACGGCAAGACCTTCGCCGTTGCGGTTGACGAAGCCTCCGCCGATGCTGACATTGTTGTTTTCCAGCGCCTTGCCCAGTTCGGTCAGCGTGATCTTCATCGAGGCGAGGCGCTGCACGTCCGGCACGACGAGATATTGCTTGGCATAGCCCCCGATGGAATCGACGCCCGCCAGTCCTTTGGTGTTCTTCAGCAGCGGCGCCACAATCCAGTCCTGCGCAGTGCGCAGATAGGTCGCCTTGTCGATGTCATTGGTCAGGCGGTCGCCTTCGGGCGTGATATAGCTGCCGTCGGGCTGGATACCCGGTTCGCCGGGCAGGTGCTGGTCATCCTTGCGATGCTCCAGACGCACGGTCCACATATAGACCTCGCCCAGCCCCGTGGCGATGGGCCCCATTTCCGGGGTCACGCCGGCGGGCAGGTTCTCGGCCATGCCGGTCAGGCGTTCGCCAACCTGCTGGCGGGCGAAATAGATATCGGTGGACTCGTCGAAGACCGCCGTAATCTGCGCAAAGCCGTTGCGGCTGAGCGAGCGGCTGTATTCCAGCCCCTGAATCCCGGCCAGTGCGGTTTCGATGGGAAAGGATACCTGCTTTTCAACCAGTTCGGGAGAAAGCGCGGGCGCACGCACATTGATCTGGACTTGTTTGTTGGTGATGTCCGGCACGGCGTCGATCGGCAGCCGATAGAGGGCGGCGGCGCCGATAAGCGCAGCCAGAGCGACCAGAAGCAGGACGAGCCAGCGCTTCCTGACCGCCCAGTTGACGATAGGGGCGATCATCGGCTCAATCCTCGTCGCTTGCTTCGCCCTTGCCGAGTTCGGCCTTGAGCGTGAAACTGTTGGTGGTGGCGATTTCTTCGGTGCCCTTCAGGCCCGAACGGATGATCACGCTGTCTCCGGCATTGTCGCCAAGTATGACGGGCACGGCCTGAAAGCCTGTTGTGGTTCTTACGAATACGACGGACTTGCCTTCATAGGTCTGCACTGCTGTCGAGGGCACGTGAATGGCCTTGTCGCCGCCGTTGCCGCCCAGCGCGACCGAAACCGTCACAGGCTCGCCCACGCGCCACAGGCCGCCGCGATTGTCGAGATGGGCGATGACGGGCACCAGCCGGGTGCCGGCGTTCAAGGCCGGAGAGATGAAATCAATCGTGCCGGTTGCCTCGCGGCCCGCGGCTTTGACGGTCACCTTTGCACCGGGGCGGACACGCCCGGCATCGGCGGGCTGGAGGCTGAGTGAGATCGAGACGCTTGACAGGTTGGCGACGCGGAAAAGCTCCGCATCCGCCGCGACCGTTTGTCCCAGCACAACGCTGCGCGCGATGACCTGTCCGGAAACCGGCGCGACGATGTCGATGCGGTTCAATCCGCCGCCGCCAACACCTGCTGCTGCAACTTGTTGTCGGGCAAGGCGGAGGGCGATCTGCGCCTCGGTCGCGGTTGTGCGTGCGGCGATCAGGTCCTGTTCGGCCGAGACGCGTTGCGCGAACAGCTTTTGTTCGCGAACGAGGTTGGAACTGGCAAGCGCCAGCCGTGCCTGCGAGGCCTCGATCTGGGCATTGAGCGAGGCGGCCTCGCGACTCTCGATGATGGCGAGAGTCTCTCCGCGACCGACCGATTGACCCAGATTGCGGGTCAGCGAGACGACGCGGCCACCAATGGCGGCTGATACGACCTGGGTTCCTTGCGGGTCGCCTTCGATGATGGCGGGCAGTTCGATCGTGGCGGAGCCGCCGATCGTGGGACGGGCAGTCTGGACCCCGGCCGAAGCAATCTGGTCCGCGTTCAGTGTGACCTTGCCCGTATCGGCGTGCTTGCCGGCTGCAACTGGCTTGGCCTCGGTCTTGGCGGTGCCATCGCCACCGGCCTTGTCGCCTCCGCCACCGCAGGCTCCGAGGATCAGGGCCAGGGAAAGGGATAATGCGGAGTATGCGATTGTTTTCGATGTCATGAATCAGTTCCCCTGTTCGGGCGCGCGGGCGGTAAGGCGCTCAAGCTGCGCTCGGGCATTTTGATAGGAGGCAAGGGCGTCGATGGCGGCGATGCGCGTGTCAGCGAGCGTGCGCTCGGCATCGAGCAGGTCGAGCTGGCTGAACTTGCCTTCCCGATAGCCGATACGGGCAATCCGGGCTGCTTCCTGCGCGGCGGCCAGTGCCGGCCCGTTTGCTGTACGCGCTGTCACCGCAGCATTCGATGCTTCGGTCCGCGCGTCGGTGATGGCCTGCTCCACGTCCAGCGCGGTCATCCGCTTGACGGCTTCTGCCTGATCGCGCTGAGCGCTTGCCTGACGGACAGCGGCCGCACCGCTGTTGAACACCGGGATCGGCAGCGTGATCGTGAAGAGCATGGCCGTATCGCCGGTCGCCGAAAGCCGCCGGATGCCGGGGCCGATGTCGACGGTCGGGATCCGCTGCGAGCGAGCCAGACGCACACCGGCATCGGCGATTGCGAGATCAGCATCCGCCGCCGCCAGCGTCAACGTGCCTTCGGCGCTGATCGGCAGCGCGGGGCCGTAACTGTCGGGCATGCGCTCGAGCCAGACGGTGTCGAGTGGGGAGGGCGCGTTCCGGTTGATCCGGCGAGCGAGGTTCGTCTGTGCAGCTTCGGCAAGGCGTGTCGCCCGCTCGACCCCGGCATCGGCGTTGATTTTTGCGACATCGGCGCGCTGTTCCTCGATCGGTGAGGCCCGGCCCGCCTGCACCCTGACGCGAGCTGCGTTGAGCGCGTCGGCCGCGATGCGGGCCTGATCCGTCGCGGTAAGCATGCGTCGACGCGCCGCAACCGCTTCGATATAAAGCCGGGTTACCTGCAACCGAATATCGGCCTGGGTAATTGCAGAGGTCAATAGGGCCCGATCAGTCTGGGCGTCAGCCACCGCGATTCGGGCTGAACGCTTGCCGCCCAGTTCGATCGGCACGGCAAAGTTCACCGTGCTCTCGGCGCTGCGAATACCATTATATTGCCCGGAGCCGGCGATATTCTCGATCTGGGTCTGGACGGTGGGATTGGGGCGAAGGCCGGCTACGGTACGGGCCGCTCGGGCGGCTTCGACACCAGCCTGCGCCGCATCAGCCGCGGGGGCGGAGCCGCCCGCCGCAGCGACGGCGTCATCAAGGGTGAGGACCGGTGCGCCGGTGACAGCCGGCGCCCGTTCCTGCGCCTGCGCCACGGCGGCACAGGACGTTGCGGCCAATAGCGCCGCAAGGATACGATGCATGAATAAGAATCCTGAACATGAGTCATGGATGGCCCGCTCGCATGCATGCGAGGGCGAACCTTCTACGAGTCAGTCAGGCGATGGGGGGGCGCAGGCCCGGGCCGTTCGACCAGCGATGGGTCAAGGCCGAAACGTAATTGGGCGTAGCAACAGCCAGCGGACGAAGCCGACGTTCGTGAATAATACGGGTGGGTGAACTGACAGGTGCGCTCTGGCAACTGGTATGATGGTGCGGAACCGCCTTGTCGGAGTCGCCTGGCGACTGATCCGCATCACCCTCAGTGTGAATATAGCCCGCGCATTCAAGCGCGGGTGAGGGCAAAAACTCCTGCGCATGCACGGTCGCCGTCGCAATCAGCGACGCGAGCAGCAGGTGCAGCAAAAGGAATCCTCGCCTAAGCATGAACGAGCCAGTATCCTAGATCATGAAGATTGTCACCAAAAACTTTCAACTATGGATGATTCCTTCATTCGGCGTGATATGTTGTAACAGATTATCTTGCAGAAATTTGAAAATTAATCTTTTATTATTTGATAGAATTTCTTGAAATTTACCATATTTTCTGCTGAATTTTGGCGTATTGGTGGATTATTTTGAGTATTATTTGATGGCGGCATATTCCATCGTGAAAAATGGGGGGTGTTGCGATGAAGTCTGTAGTTCGACACTGGACACTATTTCGATGGAATTCGTTTTGGCTTGCTCGATATCGGTTATGAGCGGCGCATATTCGCTGGCGTTTCCGAGATATGGGATTGGAAAAGCTTGTGGGAGGCGAGGGAGGGGGCGCAAAAGAACGTCTTGGTTGGCGGACACTTGCGACGGTCCGGAATCCGGCACAGGATCGCGGTAAGCCGCCGATCGTTCATATCAGCGGATGTAGACGGGGAGGCTCGACACTCCGGCAAGTCTCAAGCAGTCCCTAGTTGAAATGCATTCATTGTTTCTGAGCTGGATGGCGCTTTCGGCAAGCTTTTGCCATCGAGTCAGGCCGCCACCGATAGCGCGGTCTCTTCCTTGAACGAATATCGGCGCGGGATGCAGACACTGTCTCTCCGCGGACCACGGGACAGTTCCAGTGTCAGCAGACTGTCTCCGGCAAAAGCCGGACTGAGTTCGAGCTTCAGATATTCGAACAACTGGCGGTCGTGGACGGCGATCATGATCTGCCTGCCATGCTCCTTTGACAATGTCCTGAGCAGCGCCGCAAAATGCGCGATATGGACCTCATCCATCGACTGGACCGGATCATCAAGGATCAGCCAAGGCAGTTCTTTCGGCACCGACAAATGAAGCGCGATGAACAGGGTCAGCGCCGCCGTATTGAGATTGCCGGCGCTGAGCATCGCCCCGGGGGTTCCGCCAGCCTCCCCTCCGTCACGATGCTCGGTGATCAGCTTTGGCTGGATCCTTTGCGTCGATTCGACGGGAATGCGGAAGGCCGGCACAAAAGGTTCGGCCGGAGCGAGCCTGACGAACAGATCGCGCCAGACGCGGTTGAGCCGCTCATTGAATTCCCGCCGAATGATCGCCGACCGGACAGTGTCGACCGCGTTCCGAATTACATTGCCCTGATCTCTTAGCGCCTTCGCGCGCTCAAGCGACGCGTCCGCACGCTGCCAGGAGGCAAAATCGGTGGCAATTTGAGCGTCGGTCTCATTCCGGCGTGCAACTGCCGAACGTACCGTCGCGATGAAATCGCTGCCCCTTCGACGCATCGCGAGCCGGGCATCCAGTCTGTTCGCCTGCTCTACGAGTTGGGCATCGAGGCGGGNGACAGCAGCGCCAAAGGTCTCGCCTTCCGCAACAGGACTCCCGCCAATCGACACAGCGTATTCACTCAAAGTCTCCCGGGCGGCAGTCAGAGCTACATGCCGCGATTGCGCCTCGCTGACCGCCCGCCGCTTCGCCACATCCGCCGCGCGCAGCTGACTGCCCTGGGCAAGCGCTTCGGCAAGCTCGTCCAGTTCAGCGATCAACGTTTCGACAATCGCCCGACGCCGATCGATGTCCGCAAGTGCCTGCTCGCCAGGCTTGCGCGCGTCGATCGTCTCAATCTCCCGGTCAAGCCGTTCAATCATGACCTGCAGTTCGCTGCGCGTTCGACCAAGCATCAATAGCCGCTCGGCGGATGCTGAAAGATTGCGCACCTGATGGCGGAGATGCTCGCTGAGTGGCACCTTGCTTACCTCGGTGAAATCCCGATCGCAGACCGGACATGTCTCATCCGTGACGAACGAGCTAATCTCGGCCAGAATGGCGCCGAGACTACCAGCGGTGCTCGGCAATCGGTCAACTTCCTCATCGATCGTGTCTCTCTGACGATGGGCGACATCACGTTCATCCCGTGCCACCTTATGACGTTGGATGTCTGCGCGTGCCTGCCTTGCGCGTTCCGACAGTTGTTTCTGCTCAGCCAAAAGCCAGCGCAACGCTGTTTGGGCGGCCTGCTCCGGAGCGCTTTCCAACGAAGCTTCGGGAAAGAGACCCTCTACGCGAGCCCGAAAGCTCGCGATGCGATTAGCATATTCAGCCTGCCAGGCCGCATAGGCATCACCGGTATCCTCAGTAGCAACTGGTGCCGCGTTCGCTTCTGTCTCGGCTGTNCTCTGCGCGAACTCGATCTCGCGCCTTAGAGAGGCGAGCTTGCGCTGCCGGTCGGACAATTCCTCCAAGGCCTGCCTGTCTGTGTTGCCCTGAAGCCCAGCCTCGATCGCGCCTAGTTCCTCCTCGCTGACTTCGACCGCCAAACCCAGACTGGCACACGTTGTCGTCAGCTCTGCCAGTGCCGTCCTGATTTGTGCCTGTATACCGTCCTTTATCTTGTGCTGGTCCGATAGCAGCCGGTCGAATCGAGATTTTTCATTTTCGGCGGCCTGCCAGCCATCGACATTCTTTCTAACATTGCGCACATCAGCCAAGGGCTTGAGCCCCGCTTCCAACGCATCGAGCTGGTCCAGTCCCAGCAATTTGCCGACGAACTGCGCCAAAGGCGAATTGGCGTCACTTCCTGCTTCTTGGTAGATTTGCAGCAATTGACCCAAAAGAGATTGCGGCAGGAAAGCACGCTCCCTGAAGAAGCTCGCCATCGGCGCATCGAGAGCCGAGACAGACTGCACACCGCTGCTGCTGACCAATGCCTTAAATCCCAGCTCCGCTGGTCCGAGCAGGGTCTGCACCGAGACGCTCCCCTCAAGCGCCGAGCGGTGCAGCAATTGCTTCTCATAGCCATGATCGGCCCGCTCGAGGGACTGAACCCGTCCGGTAAGGGCCAGTTCGATCGCGGACAACAGGCTGGTCTTTCCTGCCCCGTTCTCGCCATGTACAAGCACCACCTTCGCATCGAGCGGTGCATGGATCTGCCCACGAATGCTCCGAAAATTGCTGATGTCCAGGCTTTTGAGCAGCAGACCGTTCACGATTGTTCCTCCGCCGTTCCCGACTGAAGGGCCTGATCGATCACTCCGGCAACAGCCTCCGTCACGGCCTGTTCTCCATCAATCGACGCAGCGATGACGGCGTCGAGCAATTCCTTGTTCAAATACTTCGGCAGTGATCGCACCAACTGGTCGATGGCCGGACCGCTCCCCGAGTTTTCAATGTCCGCGATCGGCAGGGTCAGTGGCAGCAGCACCCTGATGCGGTCATTAAGCTGTTCGCGCGCCGCTTCGTCCAAGGGCGTTCCTCCCGGGTCGAGCGTAATCCCTTCGACCTGCAAGACCCGGCAGGTCTCCGAAAGCGCTTCGATGCCCTCAGCGAGGATTGCGCCTGCCAAAATCACCGTCACGACATAGCGTGACCCGGTAACGTCGAGCGCCCGGCTCAGGGCTTCGACTCGCTGCCGTACTCGTTCCCCGTCCCGATCGCCGAATTCACCGGTAGTCGTATCGACGAGCAGGACAAGATCCAGCGCCCGACCGTCACGCCCACGCATGGCGCCGGTGAACGCGAAGTCTACGCCAGCGAGTTTGAATGGCGTGGCTAGATCGACATAGTCCGCAGCTTGCAATCGCGCCCTGATTGCCTGGACGAGGCGCGCGCTCATAGCATCACCTCCGCCACGAACTCCTGCTGCAGTGTTGCCGCATCGGGACAACGATCCAGCAGAGCTCCAAGGCTGACATGTGTCGCCCTGACGTGCCCAGTTCTCCCAGGAGCTACTCGCACTCGTCTTGCGCTGGTTCCACCGCCTAACTGATGCCAGACATCGTCTCCATGGACGATGATCGCATTGTCATTGGCGAATGCTCCCTGACTTTCGAGCGCAATGGCTTCCGTCGCCGACCTGACGAGAAAAATCGGGCGATGCTTTCCATCAGGCCGTAATGCTCTTGCGGTCATGGCACCGGCCGACAATTCATTCGTCAGCGGTCCGCGCAACTCCCACAGTCCCACTGCCCGCCCATTCTGCAGCAGGGCCATCGCGATACCGAATTTGCCCAGCCCTGACTCTACAATGTTAGGGTCGGCAGGCATGAGATTGGGTCGCGCACTGCATAATACTTCATAGGCCTCGGCGTTGCCGGGAAGAGCGCCCCTACGGAAGATCGACATCGAGCGCGACCACAGAGCAATTGCCTGATTGACGAAGGGTGTCGTGCTGGAACTACCTGGGGCCGGCACGGCGAATGCAGCAACATCATTCCGCAAAGTAACCAGACGGGGCGCAAGTGCGGCGGCGATTGCACCTTTTCCTTGTGGGACGAGAGCCAGATCCATCAAACGCATCAGCTTGTCCGCGAGCAATTTCAGCACAAGCGCAATCAGAACCTTTTCGCCCCACGCACGCAGCAATGAGGCATTGTCGACGGCCGCCACGTCGTTGTTGTAAGCGTCTCCATAGACCAACGTCAGGACGTCCCTCTGGCCCTGCTGGATCTGGTCCTCACAAAATATCTGGGCCATGGCATTGGGGGCACAGGGCCAGGGCCATGCATGAACCTCTGCCGCGGACGCGAACACGGTCTGGAGGTTCATGTCCTGAATTGAAAGTCCCATGACGAGCGTCTTGCTAGTCGTGGCAAGGCCGACAATCTGATTGCGCATCGCCGCAAACTCAGCAGCCACCGGCCACCGCATGATCTGGGGATGACTTCCAACTAGGTGCCTCCGGAACACCGCCGGCTCCCGCGTAGCATGCACGATGCAACCATGGAACTTTAACAGGCTGGCCCGCCCTGGCGCACTGCGCAAGTGGGCAGGGTCGACGATCACCTGCAGCACTCCTGGCACGCCATTGGCCAACCGTTCCACCGCCGCCTCTATGAATCCGTCCCAATTGGCCGAGGCGACTGTCTGCACCGCGCCCTCCAGAATGAGGATCGCAATGCAAAGATGCTCCGCCGCGGGAGCGCCCGGGTGCTCGAAAGCTCCCCGGATGTCGACTGCGTCCCAGAGAACATAATCAGCGGCCTCGCCCGTGATGCGTACATCGAGCACCCGCGAATATTGGTTCCAAAGCCGATCGATGATCTTATCGCGCTCGGGCCATGCAGCGAGAGGCTCGCCATATTGGTCGTCAACGGCGGCCGGATCGACCCCCGCCAAGGCAAGGATCCTTTCAAGTGCCGGTAGAAACCGAGCGGATGACGCAGGATCAGTCGCGCCTTCGCGAATGTGGTCGAAAGCACGTTCAAGCAGCCCACCGAGACTGGGGGCCTGGCGTGAGATGCCCGAGCCTACCCAAAGCGCGAATTCGCCATTCGCGACCGCGTTCGCAACCGTTTCAAACTCGGCTTCGAGCTTGGCGAGTACCTCGGCCACGGTGATCTGACTTGCCGTTGGAGGTAGTGCCACGCGTCAACTTTTCCTTGTCGAAGTGGCACAATGCCCCCGTGCCATGACACTATTCATCCACATCATTTTGTCTAGTGGAAGAATGACTTGCCACGTTGCCGTACAAGTTTGAAATCGTCATCGCCCCCGGCCGCCGCAGCATCTTCAGTCAGCTCTAACTGTCCTGTTTTAATCTGCCCGTGTGTGTCGACAAATTGACCTATTCTCCGATACATACCCTAACCGTCGCGTATGCATCCTCCAAATCCCGGGGATGCTCCACTTTGATCTTTTCGCTGCGAACCGGAACGCATCAAAAGGCAACCACGCATGACCAACTCTTGAGACGAACCGATCGCCGAACTGGCCCCGTTGCAGGTATGTGCTCCTCGCACTCGGCGCTCCATACAATGTGGAGGTTCGCTACCCCGTCCTTCCACTCGCGACAGTTGTGAATGAGCGACTGACTTCGCTGCCCTAGCCATGGGCGCGAAACTTCAGACCTTGGGGCGGAACCGAACGGGCTGGCATTCGTGCTGATCCGTATGATATCATTACAATATGGATGATACACCTGCACCCGATCGGGAAGAAATACTCGCGAGATGGACCGATGGCACCTTGATCGACGCGCTGTTCGACAATTACGGACGCATGTGGCTGGAAGAGGATAGCCCTACGATTGAGTTGCTGGCTGGGCTTCACAATGCTGGCGAAATCGATCTCCTCGCCATTCTCACCACGGAGTCAGTTGAACGACACAAGGGCTACAAGTTCTTTGACGGGCAACGCCTCTATGAACACCTCATTCCTAAAATTTCTGGCACTGTCCGGGACATGGTGCGCGTTGTTGAGACGATAAGGCTCGGCGGCGGCAACGATATGGCTGCTGGCCTCCATATCGACAAGTTCGCTAAGTGGTGCAGCGATGATCCCAGGCGTCCTAGCGATCTGCTCGCATTGATTGATGAAGGTTTCGCGCAGGCGGACGGCTATCTTATTATTGCCATCAAAACCGGCGTCATTGTCGATCGGTCGCTGTTCGTTGATCGGGCATACGGCTTCCTTGAGAACGGGACCGAGGGGCAGCGCTGGAACTCGCTCAGCGCCCTCGGCCAGATCGGGATGCCGGACGGGTCTGACTGGCGTCGTCTTTTCGAAGCATTCGGTGCGGCGTTGGCCGTAAACCCCGACGACGCGTTCCGGGCCAATCTCGTATCCGCGATCGGGACACGTCTAAAAGATGCGCCTCAGGAGTGGAGAAACTCGCTTGAGACGTTGGCCAGAACAGCTTTGTTGGAAGGCGGAGAGCATACGCTTCATTCCGCATCCAGGATGTTGGCTTATTATCCTGAGTCACTTAGTCTTGAGCTCAAGGCAACGATGCTGGAGGTGTTGCGAGCGGTTGATGTCCGCAACAATGGGACCGTCGACCTTCTCGACATCGCGCTTTCTAATATGGTGAAGGTGGGGCAGGTTCAGGAAGTCCGGCAAATCGTGGAGAGTCTAATCATGCGGGATGAGGGAGCAATCAAGCTCGACCGGATGGACTCGACAGTGCGCGCAGTGATCGGCGATCCGAACGAAGCGCTGTCGGACTGGGTCGTCGCGTGGTTGCGTGACGGCGACTACAAGCTCTGCACCGCTATGGATCAAACGATGTTCGACGTAGGCCGGGAAAACCACCCGCTACGCATCGACTTCTCCCGATATGGGCTGAGCGCCGCCGAGTACCCCTATCTCGCTAGAAAAATTGTCGGCAATTTCTTTTTAAAGCCGCTACTTATGTCCTCACTGTTAGCATCCCTTCTGCGGTCGGCACCTAACGCCGTATCGTCAGAAGTCGAGGAAGTGCTCGTCGCCCCCGTATTGCAAAACTATGCGGGGTCGACGCGCGACTATCTGGTTCCAATTTCCGAGGACGTGTCAGATCCGGCGGCACCTGCCGTCGCTCGCGCGATCGCTGCGCAGGATAGGTATCTCGAGAGGTTGAATGCGCCGGGTATTGTCCCAGAACTCCACCCGTCGGAAAGGGAGCGTCAGTTGGAGTGGGAGCGTCACGCTGACAGCATGTCGGATGCCATGCGCAAGGCGAGGAAGAAATCGATCTTTGCCCAGATCGCGACGGAATCGGTTATCCTTTACGGCAAGCGCGTGGTCAGCTGGATTAAAAGTCCCGGTGATGAGCCTCGTCGCATAGAGACGGAGATGGGGAGCATCAGTACCTCGGTTGAGGTGCCCCGGATCGACATCGTGGACCCTGTCGGGCTACAACTCATGCTCTTCTCCTTCAGGGCGGAGGCCCGCCCGGAATGAAACTCGTCTTCAGACAATATCTTGCGTCTCTTAAGGAACGCAAGGAACTAGACGCAGTGCTCCCTGACCTGCTGAGCGAGCTCGGTTACACGGTCATATCTCGGCCGACAATCGGCACTCGCCAATATGGGGTGGACGTTGCGGCCGTGGGCCGAGATGCAGACGGCCGACGCAAGCTATTCTTGTTCTCGATCAAGCAAGGTGATCTGACCCGCGCCGATTGGGACGGCAGTCCACAGGCCTTACGAAGCTCGATTAATGACATCCTAGACGTCTACATCCCGACGCGAGTGTCTGAGGCTAATTCGAAGCTTGAGATAGTCATATGTCTCTGCTTCGGCGGGGAGATCCAAGAGGCAGTCAGGGACAACGTCACGCAGTTTACGAGGCAGCAGACGAAGAACGGCATCTCGTTCGCCGAGTGGAACGGCGATTACATGGCGGGGCTCCTCGTTGATGGTGTCCTGCGTGAGCAGTTAGTCGACAAATCCCTTTGCGCCAGCTTCCAGAAGGCGGTCGCGATGGTCGATGAGCCGCAGGTCGCGTTTGAGCACTTCGAGAGGCTCCTGCGTGGCCTCTGTAAAGTAAAGGGAACGAATCCCCGGCAGCGGGCCACCATCCTGCGGCAGATCTACATCTGTCTCTGGGTCCAGTTTGTCTGGGCACGTGATGCCGGAAATGTGGAGGGCCCCTATCGTGCGAGTGAGCTGGCTATTCTGCTCGCGTGGAATCTGATCCGAGCTGACATACCAAAGAGCACAAAGGCGTCAGAAGAGGTCAGCTTTGCCTTCTCAGAGCTCGTGAACCTCCACTTCTTGATCTGGGATGAACTGATTGGCAGGAAGATTTTGCCTTTCGTTGACCATGAACACGCGATCTCGACCGCCGTCGCCTCATCGTCTCCGGTTGACATCAATCTCAAGCTCTTCACGCTCATGGGGCGCATGGCAATGCGGGGGCTGTGGCACCTGTGGTTCGCAAATGGGGGCGCCAAGCTGCCGCAGGCACGCGCAGACTGGGACTGCACTGAGGCGCTGGAGCTCGCGCAGCAAATCGCCCAACTTGGTCAGAATAATCCCATTCTTCTTACGCCGATCACCGACGAGCAATGCGTCGATATTGGCGTAACCCTCATGTTTCTTACTATGATGGGGCCTTGGTGCGAGGCAGCTGGCAATTATGCAGACGCCATCATCAAGCGCACGGCTTACGCCTTCCGGTCCCAAGGCAGATATCCAACGATCTATGCCGACTACCGGGCGCTATTGGTGCATCCGCGTGAGCGAACTCCTGAATACCGGGAGGGGCAGACAAAGGGAAGCTCACTCTATCCTTTGCTCTCGCTGTGGGCGTCGACTTTCGGAGAAGGCGAAAGTGCTCGTTTTCTTGCAGATTTCGCCGAGAAAAATCTTGGCCACTGCAACATGCAGTTCTGGCTGGTGGGCAGCGATAGTGAGGACCTTTTATACTTGGGCGATCATTCGCATGGCGCCTCCCTCGGCAGTGTGCCGATTACAGCGGACGGCGACGATGCCATGCGCGTTCTAGAGTCGGAATGCGCGCGGTCGACGGCGTTCGACAATCTTTCAGTGATCCGGTTCGGCCACTGGCCGATACTCGCCATGGCATGTAGACAAGCTAGATTACCGCTGCCTCCGAATCTGTGGCTTGACCTGCTTCGTCAGGCGCGTGCTCAAAGAGATACACCCGCCGCTGAACCAACGTCCGGTTCCGACGCTCTTATCAGGGAGCCTAAATGACCGGAATGGCGGCGTCTGGGGCATCGGAGAGTTTCAGCCTCTTTACACGCCGAAAAAGGATCATCACCGTCGCAAAATGATAGCGTTATGGAAGGTTTGCCGCATGAATACCGTTGATGATCCGCCCTATAAGCCACACCAGCGTATCGGCGTGATTAGCAATGCCCATGCCGGTCGAGATTTTGAGTGTTCCGTCCAGGCGTTCCTCAGTGGGCAGGGGGTGCATCTGGAACACAACTTTTCCGTCCCAGTTGGTCACGTGCACAAGAAGGGGCATCGGTTTGATTTGGGGGGAGCCTCCCCACCGATCTTGGTCGAATGCAAATCCTACAACTGGACGGAGACCGGGAACTCACCCAGTGCTAAGCTCCGGTCCTTAAACGAAGCCATGCTGTATTTTATGCTGGCCCCTACCCACTACCGCAAGTTGCTTGTCATGCAGACAAGCAAACATTCCAACCGGCAGGAAAGTCTCGGTGCCTACTACGTCCGCACTCAGGGGCACCTCATTCCGCCGGATGTAGAGGTCTGGGAACTCAATCCCGAGTCAATGGAAGGGCTGCTCCTGTCTGACAGCGTAGCGCCGAGGTCAGATGAAATGGCGCGTCCGCCAGCAGATGCAGGAGGAGCCAATGACATGCCTGGCACACAGGATTTTGTTGATGCGATTCGCGCAAGGCTGAGGCAAGCTGAACTAGGCAATGCCGGGCACCTCGACATTAACTCGGGGGAATTGCATCGATCACTGGGCGGTTACCCCGGCCCGAAGGCCGCTATGCCTAGCTGTTGCAACGCCATGTACGCCGAGCAGAGAGCCTCGGACCAGATCATTTCTCAGCCCCCCAAGGGCAGGGGAGCATCACTTACTATTCGATATTTTCTGCCGCGCTAGGGAAGGTCCGATCTATTGGGCATGCAGGGCTTTGGCGATCTCGTCCTGTCTGATGCCCAACAGATTGACCCGCAGATTGAGCGCGAATTGCAGCGTCCGCAGGTTGGGGCAGCGCGTGGCGACCGGGGCATGCAGCTTTGCCGCGGGACCCTTGTAGCTCTTCTTGCAGTCCGACACGCGGTCGACCAGCGTGTTGGCGATGCGCAGGCTGCTGGTGAAATCGCCGGGGATGAGCACCTTGCCTTCAGCGACGAGCGCGGGTCTTTCCGCATTGACGGCGTCCTGCCGGGCGGTCAGCAGCGCGACTTCGCGTTCAAGCCGGGCCGTGCAATCCTTGCCCCGCGCCGGATCGTCACGTCGGACGACCACACCGCATCGATCAGTGACGATGTTCCTGCCGCTCGGGGCATCAATGAGCAAGGCGAAGGACGGGCCGAAACCGGTCTGAGCGCGGTCGAGCAGATCGGCGCGCGATTTGTACCATAGCCTGACCGCCTTGTCATAGGGGACCCGCGATGACACCGCCGCTTCGAAGCCGTCATTGACAAGTATCTTGCGCGTTGCGCGCAGAGCCAGTGTCACATCCGTGCTTTTGTCGAGAATCTCCTTGCGCAGCCTCTGCCCTGCCTGTGCCCGGGCATTCTCGGCCTCATGATAATGATTGAACCACAACGTGCCGAGTCCGGTTACAAGGCCGACGATGCCGGTCGTGATGACGATGATAAGCTGGGTGCTCAAGCCGCCCGGTGCCTGTTTCGCCTCAGGGCTTGCGGGTGCCTTTTCGGATTTTGGAATATCCGCCGGATCTTTGCGCGTCGCGGGGGCTGTCGAAAACAGAAAGGACCCCTGTGCCGGAGCTTCGGAAGCCTGAAGAGTGTCTTGTGTCATCGCGCTCAACCCCCTGCCTCAAGCTATCGCCGAAACATGCAGGGCGATCAATATCCGTTCTTTCCTCTACTTTGATCATGATCGGCTGTTCGCAGTTCAGGCACTGCCTTGCAGGACATGCGGGCCATCCTATCCGGCGCAAAGCCGCCGGCTATGACCACGCTCTAGGGGGCTTTCAGCACCCCCGGACCGCATAGATGCGTTCCGGCCCTGCGGGTGACGATCATTTGGCCGAAGGACATTAAGTCTAAAGGGTTGCTGTTGACGCCGCGCTGGCGCGCGGCGGCGTTTTTGTGGGCCTTCCCCTCGGAGCGCGAGTGAGCGGCGCTCCCTTATAGGCGGGCCCAGTCAGGCTGCAAGCCGGCCGTTCCGTCCGGCTCCTCCACTGCGTTCCGGCCGTGCCGGTGCAGCCCGCCTTTGCGGGCCCGCCTGTCAGGTCGCTCGTGCCGCCCACCCCCGCTCCGCGGGGAAGCCAATGTGGCTTTTTGGGCAGGGCTTGGAGGTCAGTCATGCGCAAGATGTCGAAATCTCGTGGATCGGGCCAGCTTGGCCAGAGGCAGGACCAGAGGCGGGGAGAGGGGCGGGAAAAGGGGCAGGATGCTCCGGCCGGTTGCCGTGAGGGCATTGCCCGTGGGAGCGAGAATCGCGCCCAACTTTATGATGAAGTGACAGGCAAGATCATGGCCCAGCTTGAGGCAGGGCGCTTTCCCTGGGTCCAGCCTTGGGGTGTTGCCGATGGCGCGGGTCTTGGTCCCGCCCTCCCGCATAATGCGCTCACCGGCAGAAATTATTCAGGCGTCAACGTGCTGTTGCTCTGGGGCAGCGTGATCGAATGTGCCTATCCTTCGCAGGGCTGGTTGACCTTTCGGCAGGCTCTGGAAGCGGGCGGCAATGTCCGCAAGGGCGAGAAGGGTGTCACAGTGGTTTATGCCGACCGCTTCACCCCGCAGGCCGAGAAGGCGCGGGCGCAGGAAAGCGGGGAGGATGCGCGTTCGGTTCCGTTTCTCAAGCGCTTCACGGTCTTCAATGTCGCGCAATGCGAAGGGCTGCGCGAGGGCCTGTTTGCCGATCCCGAGCCCTTGCCCGAGCGCGAAATCGTGCCGGTTGCCGAGGAAGTCATCGCCGCCTCGGGCGTTCCCTTTCGCATCGGCGGGGCCAAGGCCTTCTATGTCCCTTCCGCCGATTATGTGCAGGTGCCGCCGCAACCCGCTTTCTTCGAGCAGATCAATTATTACCGCACGGCGCTGCATGAACTGACCCATTCAACCGGGCATGCCTCACGGCTCGACCGCAAGCTTGCCAATCCTTTTGGCAGCAAGGATTATGCCCGCGAGGAACTGGTCGCGTTATCTGGACAGTCTGCGCCGCCCGCAACATTGCAGTAAGGTCGGCGATGGACGCCCACGGTAGGCAGTAATCAGGCTGGCCGTAGCGCTGACCCAAG
>JGI26524J50256_1000397_pt1 | contig 63847 bp, 56 predicted proteins | sample ThiBio_inoc_plan_FD_50256 | JGI IMG/M metagenome (IMG submission 50256) | reverse complement strand
CCGCCGAAATAAATGCGGCCCTGCGCATCAGACCTGATCGTGTTAGGCAGCATACCGCCGCCGGTCCCTGCACCGATATAGGTGCCGAAAACCAGCGCGCTGCCGTCCGCATTGTATTTGTGGATACAGGCTGTATTTCCGGTGCCGAAAGTAGTATTATAGGCTCCTACGGTAGTAGGCCATCCCGCACCATTGCTGGACAGGGCACCTGTAATAGTATTGCCGTCCAGATCGTAAGCCGTTGAGTGCGCATAAAAGGTGCCTGTAGAAGCACCGCTGAAGTTCACAAAAAGCAGGTTGGGGTCAATGATCAAAGGCAGGCTTTTATCATAACCCTGTGGAAATTCAAAGCTGAGTATATTACCGTTCAGCCTATAGCGGGAAGGTACCTCTACCTCACGGCCTTCTACAACCTGGTAGGTATAAGGCGCTTTCTCCACCACCTCATTCACGGAAGTCCTGACGATCAGGTCACCTTTAGCGTTCAAAACCGGCTTTACACCTTCAAATTGCAGCCTTACCAGGGACGGGTCCGCCTGCGGGGCTACCACCACATCATACTTCAGGCTATGGTCGCTGGAATATACCTTAACATCAATACCGTTATAAACGTTCTGCTGCGTAACAGCGCCGTACACGGCAGCGCCGCTCACCCATTTGGAAGGGTCGGTACCAATGAAATAGTTAAATTTTGTCACATTCTTTTCTGCAGGCACATAACGGATATCCGTATTAGCCCCCAGGAAATTCACCTTATAGGCGTGATTCCTGATAATCATGCCGGAAACATCCACATCGGCTTTCTTTTCATCATGCAGCACCTTATCTATTTTCGCATAATCCTCGCTGCTGCTGAAATTATATACAAAGCCTCCATCAGTCAGGTACATCGCACCATAGCTGATCTCAGCCCTATACTTTGCCTGGGTCCCCCATTGCCCTTTATTCTCTATAATCTTAAGGTTTCCCGGTTGCGGCTGACCATCTCCATGGGTATGCGCGTAAGATACGCCCGTAAGCCCCTGAACGCCTATCCCCAAGACGGCCATAAATACAATTTTTTTCAACATAATCCGTTTGTAATTATTGGGTTCTAACTTCTACTGTCTCTTTCCGGAGACGCCCGGAAGTGTGTTAACAGTTGGGTAAAACTACAAAAAAAACCGCAAACCAACGGGACCGTTCCGTAACCGGCCTGTAAAAAAAGCGCATTCCGGCACAGAATTGGCAGGCACAGCAGAAAAATACAGCCTCTTTACTACCTTAATATACAGGCCCCGGATCCCGATAAATACCCCGCAACCCGGCAGGCCGGCGCCAAACAGAGCTTTAACTAAATTATAACTATTTAAAAATCAACCGGTATCACTACCTTATTTTACCGATATATGCCTTCAAATAGAATTTACTTATTATCTTTACCCCGATAAAAAATAATTCTACAGGACGCTATATAAATATTTTCAACCGGGATGCAAATAGTTCAAGCAGAAGATCCGCACTACCTGATCATACAGCATATTGCCCAGTTCACCTGGCCAGACACGTTTAAAAGCATTTTATCAGACGACCAGATCGATTACATGCTTAAACTGATGTATAGCAGCCAATCGCTTCATAACCAGGTCACTAATCTTAAGCACCATTTCATTCTTGTCTGGGAAGACGGCACCTATCACGGTTTTGCCTCCTATGAATTGAATTACAATCATACAGATATGACCAAAGTGCATAAGCTGTATATTCTGCCCAAAAGCCAGGGAAAGGGAGCAGGAAGGCTGCTGCTGAACCATATAGAAGGGATCGCCCGGCAGCATAATAACACCGGTATGGTGCTGAATGTCAACCGCAAAAATGCCGCCGTAGCATTTTACCAGGCGCTCGGATGGGCAATAGAGAAGGAAGAGGACCTGGATATCGGCAATGGCTTCCAGATGAACGATTACGTTATGACCAAAATTTTCTAAAATCTTTTGATCTGCCTGTAGGTACGGTAGATTCCCCACAATGAAAGCGGTGCCATCACCGCGAATGCTATCGACAGGCGTGCCATATAATGAAGGTCCGTTTGATTGAGGATATACCAGAGACCGGCTGACAGACCGGCAAAGACACCCGCCTGTATCATCCACGAACGTAAAGGCAGGATAGCCGTCCAGGAAGTGTTCATTATCTTTCTAAGCGCATTACCGTAATAAAAGTTCTGGCAATAGGTGCTGATAACCATGCTGAGCACAATCCCGCTCAGGCCCATACAATAATAAAGCGGGAATACCAGCACGAGGGAAACCAGCGTATCTACCCATACCCCTTTATGAACGATATGGCCTTTTTCATAATATTGCAGCACCGCGCTGAACATAAAATTATAATTAGGCAACTTCAGGAGCGCCACCAGGAACAGCGCGATACCGCCCAGGTACTTTTCCGAGAATACCATTGTAATGATATCCGGCGCAAACATACCGATAAAAAATACTGACGGGAATATGAAATATCCCAGCAGTCGCCCGGCGGCCCTGAGATACCTGCCTATATGCCTTTCATTCCTGGCCGAATGCGCGAGATAAATGGACGTGCTGGATTTGACGGAGGCAAAGACCAGCGCGAAAACCGGGATTTCCGTTGTCAGGTTGGTATAGGCGGCCAGCGCCTCCTTCCCCACCAGGAAGCTCAGTATGAACTTATCAAGATATTTGACCACGTTCTGGGATACATCGTACAGCCCCGTGGACAGCCAGTGGCTTTTCAGGGATAAAAAGCTGATATCGCCGGCAGGCTGATGCGCTTTGAAGACCTGCCTGCTAAGCAGGATCACCTTCAGGATCGCGTTTCCGGTGAGCGCCGCGAGGAGCAGGTCCGGGCCTATCGTCCCGCGGTAATACAGCACATACAGGATGATATACCATGCATTATAGCATACGGCCGCGAAGATCAGGCGCTGGTAATACCCGTAAATAATAGACAAGGCGTCCAGCAGCAGGCCCATGGTAGTCACCGCGAAAAAAAGGGCCAGGCAGAAGAAGCTGGCAATATCAGGCGCAAAAAGGGTGTTGCTGGAGAGCTGTATACCTGCAAACACGGCACTGGCGACACCTATCCAGCCGCCGAAATACAGCTTGTACGCCTGCGGCAGCGCCGCCAGCAATTGCCCCAGCTTCTGCCTGCTGTAGGTAAATACGAAAACCGGCAGCCCCAGGCCGGCAATGGTCACAGCCATTACCGTCTGCACCCAGAACGAGGTGATGGTACCGAACTGCGCTACGGAAAGCTTATGCGACAGGAAATAGGTTAAAAATAAAGTAGCCGATACGCTTATGATACGTACCAGCATTATAGATAATGTATTCTTTGCGAACTGATTGTTGGCCAATGCTATCGGATGCTTTTATGATACAGGATGGATACCGGGATGCAAAGTTAAATGTATTTATTCTGTTTTGCCTTCCGGATGGCATCCGCTTTGGAATGGACATTCAATTTGGCATAGATATTCTTCACATGCGACTTTACGGTCTCTGCATCTATAAACAGCTCCTGCGCGATCATGGTCCTGGTCTTGCCCTGGCTGAGGAATTCCAGTATCTCCGTTTCCCTCTTGGTGAGCGGCGACTCCCTGTTCTTCTGGAAGGACGACACGATCATACGGGCAATATTGCTGGTCATAGGCCCCCCGCCCGTCAGCACCTCCTCTATGGCGCCTACGATCTTTTCCGGGCCGGCGTCCTTGGTAAGATAGCCCGACGCGCCGTTGGCCAGCGCGGTAAAAACATAATGCGGACTATCATATACGGACAGCATTATAATATATACGTCAGCCACCAGCTCCTTGATGCGGGAAATGCCCTCCACCCCGTTCATGCCCTGCAATTCTATATCCAGGAATACCACGTGCGGGTCTAATGCCTTCAGATGCGGCAGGGCAGCTTCCACCCCGGGATAGGCACCCACCACCTTGCAGGATTGCTGCTGCTCTATAAAAAACCGGTAGGCATCCCTGATCACTTTATCATCCTCTATTATAACTACTCTAACATCCATATAACATTAGTTTTTTTGAATTTATCCGTCCAAACAAAAATAAAAGCGTTATTTTTATACACTAAATCAGGAACAGATGTCTAAAATTACAAAATAAATCAGGGTTTTACAGCTTAAAATACCCTGATTTAATAATAGTAATTAAATAAACCGCCACTCAAGTATCTTATGTCATTAGCGAAAAAAAGCTTTACAGCAATTGTTTTCCTTTTTTCAAGTATATGTGTTCAAACCTCTTCCGTGTACAGCCAGGTATGGAGCAAAGTAACGGGAGCTTTCAATAAAAACAGTACCGTCCCCACCATAGGCGCCGATGAGATCGCCCTGATCAGGACAACCGTGGATTACCTCTGCAGCCCGGCACTGCTGGGCAGGAAGTCCGGCACTAAAAGCGAAGAGCTTGCCGGGGTCTTCATCGAGCAGCGCATGGGTACTATAGGGCTGAAGCCGGCCGTCAACAACAGCTTCAGGCAGCATTTCAAGTTCGAAAGCGATAAACGGCTGTCCAAGGACTGCAAAATGCTCATCGGCGGCAGCTACCTGTTCATACCGGAGGACGCCATACCCATGGCATTCTCCAATATTGAAAAGAAAGAGGACAACTTCATGATGCCTAAAAGCGAGGAGCCCAACGCTCCCTGGGTCGTTCCCCTGTACCAGAACGCGCAGGAAGCCCGTAACCCTGATTTCGACTGGGAAGAGACGGCTTACCTTATCGCGCTCAGGGCGCAGAAAAAAGGCGCCAGCTCTGTTGTCCTGTATGATGAGTTCGGAGCTGCCAATAAGCCGGTATTCAAGCAATCCAGTGCTTACGACCCGCTGAACATACCCGTAGTGATCGTGCAGAAGCCGGCCTATGACAAGCATATCAGGTCTATCAAAACGATCACGCCCGTTGCGCTGAGCATCGAGTTTACGGCAGAAAAGCTGATCGGCACCAATATCATAGGCATCATTAATAATAACGCGCCGCAGACCATCGTCATCGGCGCCCATTATGATCACCTGGGCGAAGATAAAATGGTGAACAGGGGCACTGCCGCCTATTTCCCCGGCGCAGACAATAACGCCAGCGGCGTAGGTGTGATGCTGGCCCTGGCCGCCCGCATCAAAAGGGCGGAGTACAAGAACTATAATTTTATCTTTGTGGCATTCTCCGCCTACGAAAACGGTATGATGGGCTCCAAGGCCTTCCTGAAGAATCTGCCTGTCAAGCAGGAAAGTATTGCCTGTATGATCAGCATAGACCGTGTCGGGCTCCTGAAGAACAGTAAAAAATTCCAGATAGAAGGCATGGGCTCCGCCCTGGCCTGGAATGAGATCGTCCAGTCCGTTCCCGCTACGGGCAACAATATAAGCGTTACCCAGCAGAACAAGATCACTATGAACTCAGAGCATATAGACTTCTATTCCGCCAATGTTCCTTCCATACTCGTCACTACAGGCAAGAACGAAGTGCACAATACGCTCAATGATTTCCCCAATAGGCTCCATTACGACGGGATGACCGGCATTGCCAATTACGTGCTGCTGATGATAGACAAGATCAACAGCAACAATGTGAAATTCACTTTCCAGAAGATCCGCAACCAGGACATCAACAAGGTCAGCACCGTGCAGTAGCTGCGTTGCGCAGGCGACTCCCGGATAGCGCTGCCATATATAAAATCTATAGGCGCATAACGATACGCTTTCAGCAGAGTAAAATTATTGGCCTACCTTTGCAGCACAGATTATTAACACTCAACCACAAATTTTTCATAATTATGTACCCAGCAGAATTAGTGAACCCGATGAAAGCCGAATTGACACAAAACGGTTTTCAAGAATTATTAACTCCCCAGGAAGTCCAGGACACTTTAAGCCAGCCAGGCACTACCCTGGTGGTGATCAATTCCGTTTGCGGATGTTCCGCAGGCACCTGCCGCCCGGGCGTTTTACGCTCCGTTCAGGGAGCCGGAAAGAAGCCTGCCAGGCTCACTACTGCTTTCGCCGGCTTTGACAAGGAAGCTGTTCAGGCTATCCGCCAGCAATTCCTGATGCCTTACCCGCCGTCTTCACCCTGCATCGCGCTGCTGAAGGACGGTAAGCTGGTTCATATGATAGAGCGCCACCTGATAGAAGGCAGAACAGCAGATATGATAGCGGCCAACCTCCAGGCAGCTTATGAAGAATACTGCGATTGATCAAGCCATATTTAATGCAAAAAGCGCCTGCCCTGTAAAGAGCAGGCGCTTTTTACTACGCACCGTTGCCACATATTACAGGTGTGATGAACAATAACCTTATTTTCATCTTATTATGTCATCACAATCTGGTGGTATTCCATTAAATTTGAGCAGTAAGCATAAAATGCCGCATATTCTTGAATATACGTTATAAAATACAGTCCAGATTTCACAAGTGGAGCGAGGTCCTCGAAGATCCTGTTTGGTATTGGGGGCTGCGCATCGCTATTGCCGTAACCGTCCCGCTGTTGTTCGGCGAGCTGACGGGCCGGCACGAAGCGGCCATATGGATAGCGATAGCGGCAGAAAGTACCGCCCTTATAGAGCTGAAAGGCGATGCCATCCAGAGGATCCGGATCCTCTTCGGGTCCGTCTGCCTGAATGTGCTCTTCGCCATTCTCGGCGGGCTGATCGGGGGGATATGGTGGCTAGCGGTATTTTTTATGTTCGGGGTAGGATTCCTGTCCGGGCTTTTTAAAAATCTCGGCGAGAAAGGCGCCGCGCTTGCCCTCAGCGTGTATGTGAGCGCCATCATCAATGTGGCCTTTCCCATTACCTCTTCCGAGTCCCTGGCGGCCAGGACCCAGCTCTTCCTGATCGGGGGCGCCTGGGCGGCCCTGGTCAATATCGTCGCGGTGCTCTTTATCAAGGAAGGCTCTCCTTTCCGCAGGTCTATCGAAGCCATATGGGACAAGGTGGCGCTGTTGGCACAGGTGAGCGGCAAAGGATGGGATAACAAAAGCAAACGGGAAAGCCTGCGTACCCTGTACCTGACGGAAAAAAGCCTGAGGGACGCTATCAACTCGTCCCTGTCCTTCTTTGAGACCACCGTGGATAAGGTCAAGGATAACGGCTCCAAGCTCTACACGCTCACACAGTCCCGGAAAGTAGCCGTGTTGGTAGGCCTGCACGTGATACAGCTTACGGAATATGTGGACCAACTGGATAAGCAAAGCATACCTTTCAGGACCCGCCTGAAGATATTCAGTCTTTTCAGGATCGTGGAGCAGCTCAGCGAACGCATGGGGCACTTCATTGCCCACCTCAAGGAAGAAGAGCAACTGGTGATCCGGGTCAAGATAGAAAGACTGAGCAAGGTATTGCAGATGATCCGCCTTGACGCCGCGGACAATGAATATATGAGCCGCCACGTCAGCGAAATAGACATTATCATCAACAGGATCATCAGGCTGTTCCTGAAGGCGCTCGACCTGCACAGCAAGCACCGGGAAAAAATAAGCATCAGGAGCTATACTTTTATCGAAACGATCAACATCCTGCATCCCAGATACCTGTGGACCAATATCAAGACGCTGCTCAGGAATGACAGCCTTACGGTACGCTACGCGCTTCGCGTGGGCATATCGGCTATGATCGGCTACCTGCTCCAGTACTTTATCTTCAGGGATCACGGGTACTGGATCCCGCTTACGGCCATCATCGTTTCCCAGCCTTTTGTCAATGCGACGCTCAAAAAAGGATTGCAGCGAAGCCTGGGCACTATGATCGGCGTGCTGGTCAGCTCCCTGCTGCTGTTCATACCTTTTCCCACTATCGCCCAGTTCGGGCTGATCCTCATCAGCTCACTCTTCCTGGTCTATTTTTTAAAGACCCGGTATGCAATGGCTACCTTCTTCATCACGATGCTGCTGGTAGCGATGTTGTACGTGGAGAGCGGCTTTGATATGTCGCTGATGCTGGGCAGGATACTGTTCACGGCCATCGGGTGCGTCATTGCCATCCTGGCCGGCTTCCTTTTCTTCCCGACCTATGATAAGAAGCTGCTGCCGAAATTCCTCGCGGAAGCGGTGGAAGCCAATTTCAGGTACTTCAAGGAAACATTCTATAATAACAATACGGACCAGTCGCTCTGGACCACCTTTAAGCGGGACGCCGAAGTCAAGAACAGCAATGCCTTTGACAGCGTCAACCGCTATATACAGGAAACCATCGTCAGGCGTAAAAAAGGTTTCGCCTCCTCTTATTACCTTATTGTGCACAATATCCGGATCACCCGTGAGCTTAATGCCTACCACACCGATAACGAGTTCAACGATGAGCTGATGCCCGCTCATAATAAGGACCTTTTTTACCAGTTGCTATACGAGATAGACGACCTTTTCAGGGATATCCTGCGGCTGGGCAGGATGAAAGGCAATAAGTTCATCCGGGACAATATGATAGAGGATTACCCGGTGAACGGCCTAAAAAACCTTACGCCAAGTGAGCATCAAGTCATACATTTGCTGAAGATTTCAAACGAGCTCAGGGCGATCAGATCGTCTTTAAGCACAGACACCGCTGCGTTACAGTCCCTGCAGGCAAAGGGAGATGCGGCAGCAACAGACACGGATCATACCAAGAACGAACCAAACGAGGAGATTGCAACATGAACATAGATATTTTCATCCCCTGCTTTGTGGACCAGATAAGCCCGGAGACCGGTATCCATATGACCAGGATACTGGAAAGGCTGGGATGTGATATACATTATAATGATCAGCAGACCTGCTGCGGGCAGCCGGCCTATAACAGCGGCTTTGTAAAAGAGGCCAGGGGCATAGCCGTCAAGTTCCTGAAGGATTTTAAAGTGGAACATCCCGTTGTATCTCCCAGCGGCTCCTGCACCGGGTATGTCCGTAATTTTTACGGAAAGATGTTCAATAATACGCCGGACCACAGCACCTGCAAGCAGGTCAGGGATAATATCTACGAATTCTCGGAGTTCGTGGTCGATCACCTGGATTACAGCCGGCTTAAAATGAGGAATCCCGTAAAGGTCACCTATCACGACGGCTGCGGATCGCTCAGGGAATGCCATATAAAGGAGCAGCCACGCAAGCTGCTGCAGCAGGTGGAAGGGCTGGAGCTGGTAGAAATGAAGGAATGCGAAACCTGCTGCGGCTTCGGGGGCACCTTTGCCGTCAAGTTCGAGCCTATATCCACAGGTATGGCCTATACCAAAGTGCACAGCGCCATAGACACGGGCGCTTCCTATATCATCTCAGGAGATTTCAGTTGCCTGCTCCATATCAATGCGTATATAGAGCGCCACCAGCTACCCATCAAAACCATGCATATCGCCGATTTCCTATACGAAAGCCTGCTCTGAGAGCAGGCTTTACAGTCTTTATCCGGGCATTAGCTTATCCAATACCGACTGCTGGTCCACCCGGCTTTTGATATACTGCTCCAACGTCTCTTTCTCCTTTACCACATACCTTTTGATCCAGAAAATGGTACCGGTAGGAATGATATCCGTAAAAGGAAGCAGCTCTTCCGCAAACCCGAACGCGGATATCTTCGTGGATTTAAAAACGGCGTATAGCAGCACCGCGCTCACCGGGGCTATCACCAGGTCTCCCAGCTCCCCTACCGCGGGAATAAGGTAGGTCAGCACACCCAGGAGGTCAATAAAGATCACAGCGATCAGCTTCAGGTATTTCTCCCTGTTGAAGGCTGCCAGCATTTGTTGTTGATTCATTTCCGACATATTTTAACCAGTTAGACTATGCTTTTCCCTCCCGGTCACATTCCACAATTTAAAATACGTGTTAAATTCCATAAACGGGGCTGCATTGCGCTGCCGCAGCCGGCTTTACCGTAACTGCTGCAGGCTGCCGTCCGGGCCTATCCTGACGATGGCGGAAGGCGCCGCAGGCCTGTTGTCGTCCTGCCTGTACCGCACCACATAGTCCACCATTCCTTTTACCGCTTCGGCTATTTCCGCAAAGGTGCGGGGGCTCTGGTGGCCGGATATATTGGCCGAGGTTGACACCAGGGGCATTTTAAAACGTTTCAGCAGGGTCCTGCAGAAGGGATCGGCGGTAACACGTATGCCGATGCTGCCGTCCGCCGCCGGAACATTGGCTGCAAAGCCTATCCCGTTCTCATACACGACGGTCGTGGGAACGGTAAAGGACCGGAGCATATCAATAATGTCAGGGGGCGGGTCGGCTACATACTGCAGGACGGACTTCTCATCCGGCAGCAGCACGATCATGCTCTTATTGGCAGCCCTTTGCTTGATGGCAAATATCCTGGCCACGGCTTCGGGGTTGGTGGCATCGCAGCCGAGCCCCCAGATAGTATCCGTGGGATACAGGATGACCCCGCCGTTCTGCAATACGGTAACAATATCGTTGATCTCTTCAAACATAAGAAAGTTGTAAAAAAGCATATAGTCACTATGTATAACACAGTGACTATATGAATATCAAATAAAGAATGTCTTTTTATTTGAAAGACTCCAGATGATCTTTTACTTTATCTTTATGGATAATAGCTTCCTTAAAGGTATAAGCACCGGTTTTCGGACTGCGTACAGCTTTGATTACTTTAGTGTAGTTCTTTGCGTCCAAATCTTTAGTACCGTCTTTCTTGATCGCGGTTTTCGCTGCTTTTGCCATAACTAAATATTTTTAAATGCGATGAAATGATAGTTGAATAGTAATTGGTATGAATCAAGGAACTATTTGATCTCTTTATGAACAGTTACTTTTTTCATGATCGGATTGTACTTTTTCAGTTCAATACGCTCCGGTGTGTTCTTTTTATTCTTAGTGGTGATGTAGCGGCTTGTGCCTGGTAAGCCTGAGTTCTTATGCTCAGTACATTCCAAAATCACCTGAACACGATTTCCTTTTTTAGCCATTTTTTAAAAATTTATATAGACTTAAAAAATAATAAAATTGATATTTACCTGCAATTAGATAGTTTGACCTTGTGCACGCAATTCTTTTACCACCTCGTACAAACCTCTTTTATTGATAGTACGGATAGCATCAGAAGACAATTTCAAAGTTACCCAACGGTCTTCTTCCACCAGGAAGAAACGTTTTGTTTGCAAATTTGGTAAAAAGCGACGTTTTGCTTTTTTGTTAGAGAAACATACTTTATGACCTGAAAGTGGTTTCTTTCCAGTTACCTGACATACTCTAGCCATGACTTAATTATTTTTGGACTGCAAAATTGCGTTAAATAATTTATATAACAAAATTTATTTTTCTTTTTAGCCCTGAAGCGCTGCCGCACCGCTTACGATCTCTGTGAGCTCGGTAGTGATAGCCGCCTGTCTTGCACGGTTATAAGAAATTTTCAAATTGCGCAGCAGCTCGTTGGCGTTCTCTGTTGCTTTATCCATAGCGGTCATACGGGCTCCATGCTCGGAAGCGTGGGCATCCAGCACCGCTTTAAACACCTGGGTATTCAGAATCTTCGGCATCAGCTCCGCTATCAGTGACTCTTTGGACGGCTCAAACAGAAAATCGTTCTGCTTGGTATCATCCTCCGCTTTTTCCACTTTAGGGATAGGCAGGTACTGCTCGCTTACGAACACCTGTGTCGCTGCATTACGGAACTGGCTGTACACCAGCTCAACCTTATCGTATTCGCCGTTCAGGAAAGCCTGCTGTGCATACACGGCAACATTCCGGACGTTTTCAAAAGCCAGGTCAGAGAACAAAGACCAGAAATCTGCTACTACTTTATACTCGTGCTTTACAAAATACTCATAACCTTTTTTACCGATAGGCAGGATGGTCACCTTACCCGCAGCGTGCTGTGCAGCATACTTCTGGGCAATGAGATGACGCGCCGCCTTGATAACATTCGTGTTATAAGCGCCACAAGTACCTCTGTCACTGGTAATAGGGATAATTAATATACGTTCTGCGGGTCTCTCGGCAGCCAGGTCCATATTCATATCGTCACTCAGACCGCTCACAATGTTACTCAGCATTTCCTGAAGCTTCTGCGCGTATGGTCGCATCTGAAGTATGGCATCCTGTGCGCGGCGTAACTTCGCAGCACTGACCATTTTCATAGCTTTGGTAATTTGTTGGGTACTTGTTACCGATTGAATACGTAATCTAACCTCTTTAAGTTGACCAGACATATATTTTATTATATATTACAGTAAAAATTGAGTGCAAAGGTACGTTTTAATATTTATTTCCACAAATAAAAGCAACAGGGAAATTTGTGAAAAAATCCACTAACAGTATTTTAGCACAAATAAAAAAAGCTGCAGAAGAAAATCCCCTGCAACTCCTGCCCGGTACATACCGGCACCTGCCTTACAGTCCTGTGATGGTCAGGCCTACAGAATACGGGAATATCTTAGGTCCTTCGTTCATCTTGTATAATGTAGAGACGTTGTACTGGGCAAATATCGAGAAATTCCCCCAGCCTATACGCACCATCGGCGCCAGCCTCCAGGATTCGTTGAATTTTTTGGCGTGGATCTTATGGTTAAGATAAGTTCCCGAAATAGGCTCGCTGTATTTGGTGTGAGAGTCCAGCAGCAGGCCGACCTTGGCACCGATAGCCATTTTGAATCCTTTATTCCGGTTGGCGCTGTTCCCGAAAAAGCGCAGCTCCAGCGGCATTTCGATAAAGGCCGTGGTATATTTGTTCTTTTTCCACAACGAGTCCGTATCTATAATGGTCAGCGTAGTAGCCGACCTCAGGTTGGGAAGCTGTCCTTTGAAATAAATATTATTGGCACTCACCCCTGCGCCGGCGGCAAAGCTGAAGTGTGTCTTTTCCTTATTATTGCCCAACGGGAAATCATACATCAGGTAAGCGCTGAATCCCCGCCCGATGCTGCCCATTTTCACATTTTCACCGCTTGCGATGTTCCAACCGTCATGATGTAGCTGGATCATTACAAAATCTCTTGACGGCTTGACCCACTCATTCGCTTTTTCCTTTTTTTCTTCCTGTGCAGATGCACTTAACTGGGCCAGGGCTGCCAACGCGAGAATGCTGAATGCTTTTTTCATAAATAGATTTTCAAAATAATGTGCAAAGATAGCTATTTACATCTTACACTTACAGATGCAAACAGGATTTATATACGATTCAAGGCTTAAAACTATTATTTTTACATTTTTATTGTCTTTCAAAACCGTTTTTTCATGCTTCGTTTACAATACGAAACCGCACGGTACGCCTTTGAGTATCCTTTCGAGACCTCCCACGGGCTCAGGACCCACCAGGATGCCCTGCTGGTAAAAGTAGGTTTCGGCCCCTGGACGGGACACGGGGAATGCACATCCATACCCTACTACCAGGCGAACGTCGCGGCATATTACCAGTTGCTGACCGAATATAAAAAAGCGGTGGAACAATACGCCTATAACGGCCCGGAAAGGTTCTGGCATTTCCTGCACCACCTGTTCCCGGGTAAGAATTTCCTGATCGCGGCCCTGGATATTGCCGGCTGGGACCTGTTCGCCAGGATGAAGCAGACCTCGCTGCACAGTATCATCGGGCTGCAGTGGAAGCACCTGAAGCCCACCTGCTATACTATAGGCATACAGGACATCCCCACGCTGGAACAGATCGTTTCCGCCAAACGATCCCCTGTCTACAAGCTGAAAGTGAACGGCCTGGACGACCTGGAGCATGTCAGGGCGCTCAGGAAGCATACAACGGCCGATATATGGATAGATGCCAACGGCGCCTGGAAAGCGGATGACGCCAGGGCCATCCTGGGCGAGCTGGCACAGTTGGGCATCACGCTGATAGAGCAACCCTTTGCACCCGGCGAAGATGAGCAGGTGGCAGCCTGCAAAAGCCTGGCACCCGGCATTATATTCATTGCCGATGAGTCCTGCAAAACGGCAGCGGACCTGGACCTGGCGCTGCAGCATTATGACGGCGTCAATATCAAGCTCTCCAAATGCGGCGGTATGACCCCTGCATTGCAAATGATGCAGCGGCTGAAAAAGGAAGGCAAAAAGATCATGATAGGCAATATGTGCGAAAGCCAGGCAGGCGCCAACGCACTGGCACATCTCATACCCATAGCGGATTATGTGGATATAGACGGCCCCCTGCTATTACAGACCAACCCGAGCCTGGTCTACGAGGAAGGCTATATTTCCATACCGGACCCCTCCGGTTCCGGCTACAGGCCTTAAGGAGACATATATTTTATAATACACCGGAGACATCCAGCACCTTAGCTAGCTGGCGGCGCTGTATCGCAGCCGGCAGGTGACGGACCAGGAAGTTGCGTACAGGTACCAGGAACCGGTTGTCCAGCTGGGCGATCCTGCCCATCTTTTGAGACGTAGCTACAATGAACCTGCACCGTTCCGTACGCCTGCGGGAAAAACCGGCCATAGCCTTCGCTACGGAAGACGCCCTGTCCAGCTCCTGCAGGAGCACCACCGCATCCTCCACACCCATACAGGCGCCCTGTCCCATATTGGGCGTCGTGGCATGAGCGGCATCCCCCAGCAGGACGGTATGCCCTTTGTGATATACCGGCAGGGGCTTCATATCGGCGATATCATTCTGTATCAATCGGTGGTTCCCGGTCAGCGCCAGGGCATTCACAACAGCAGGGTGATACTCCCTGAAATGATGCCTCAGGTTATCAATGGTAAAAGCAGTATAGTAAGGATCGCGCGGCTTTGCACTGTTGATGCAGGCATACCAGTACACCTGCCTGTTGATAAGCGGCGTAATGCCGAACCTTCCGTCCGCCCCCCAGGTCTCCTCGCTGGTATACGGGAAATGCTCCTTAAGGTCTATGACGGCCCGCCAGCACGTATAGCCTGCGTAGCGCACCACGCTGTCCGGGAAGATGTATCGCCTGACAAATGAATGCAGGCCGTCAGCGCCTACCAGGTATCTGCAGCGGAATACACTGCCGTCCTCACAGGTCAGGAGATACCAGCCGTCCCGCTCTTCGATACCGGCACATTGCTTCCGGGTATGGACACGTTCCGCCGGAAGCTCGCGGAAGAGGCACTGATGCAGGTCAGAGCGGTGCAGCGCATAATTGGTCAGGCCATAGCCTGCTATCAGGCCGGGGTCGCCGTTCACCAGCAATTTCCCTTTCCGGTCCACGATCCTCAGCGTATCTAGCGGGTTGGCCACAGCCTTTACCTTATCCGCCATACCTATATGCTCAAAGGCAGTAATGGCATTGGAGGTAATGCCCAGCCCGGCCCCGATGCCATCCACAAGCTGCGACCGCTCCAGGATGACGAACTCCTTACCGCGCCGGTGCAGCCCTATGCCCAGGCTGAGGCCCGCGATGCCCGCGCCGACAATTATATATTCCGTTGTTACCATAATGTAGACAAAAGCGGCTCCGCTTCAGACACCAAAGATACTGCATTGCACAGATCCGTAAGAGGTCGCCGGCAATAAAACAGCCTGCCGGACCGCACAGCTCCAGAGATATTTAATAAAAGTTATTTTATTGTGAAAATAGTGGATCAAAAACGTTATTTTTGCGAATGATTAATGATTAAATATTTATGAAAAAAATCTATTTATTACTACTTTCATTCATTGGCCTGATAAGCGCTGACCTCAGCGCCCAGTCCTGCGGTACCGATTACCTGCATCAGCAACGGTACAACAACGATGCCAACTACAGGAGCCAGGTAGATGCAATGACAGCCCAATGGGCAGCCTTTAAAAGCAGACCGCTTAATCTCAACGAGCTGATCGCATACGAGAACAATGACACGATCTACGAGATACCTGTCGTATTTCACGTGATGCACAGCGGGGAAGCGGTAGGCACGACCAATAATCCTTCAGAAGCTACGATCCTGGCCTACCTGGATTACCTGAACCAGACGTTTGCCGCTACCTGGCCTTTATATGTCAATGAGCAGAACGGCGGTGTCAGGTTCCCCATCAGGTTCAAGATCGCCAAAAGGACACCCGGATGCAACCCGCAGCCCACTAACGGGATCAACCGTGTAAAGGTCACTGACTACTACCCTGTTTATGCCAACTGGGGCATAAAGCTTGAAGGCAGCACAGGCGTATCGGATGCCGACCTGAAAGCTTTGTCTATGTGGGACAGGGACTATTATTATAATATCTGGCTGGTCAATTATATTGACGGGCCAGGTGGCGGGGTCGGAGGCTACGCTTACCTGCCTCCCGCACCGGTGAACCAGGACGGTAACGTGATGCTGGTACGCTATACCACTCCTTACCCCAACGGCAGCTACTATTTTGCCTTCCCGCATGAGATAGGCCACAGCTTCGGCCTGCTGCATACTTTCCAGGGAAGCTCAGGCCCCAATTCCTGCCCTCCCTTAAGCAACTGCCAGAACACCGGCGACCTGATATGCGACACCGAGCCGCATGACCTGCAGTCCGGCGCCTGCCCCAGCGGGACCAACGGGTGTACCGGCATGCCTTACAACAATGTGCAGTACAATATCATGAACTATACCAACTGCGCCAACAGGTTCACCCACGGGCAGAAAGAACGTTTCCTGTTCCACCTGTTCAATTACAGGTCCACGCTGATCTACTCACTGGGAGCCACTCCGCTGACGGAAGTACCTAACCCCACCACAGCGGCGGTATGTACCCCTACCCTGAGATCTTCCTACAACAATAACGACTGCGGACCCGTATCCGTTAAGATAGCTGACCTGCATAATATTACAGGCACTTACAGCAGCGATAATATGGTCAATTACCAGAACTATGTCTGTAACTTTATGCCTACCAGGTTAAAGCAGGGTGAAACATACACGCTGCAGGTAGGCACCAGGACCAACCCGCAGCACGCCCGGGTATGGATAGATTACAATAATAACGGCACGTTTGAAGCCGGTGAGCTTGTTTTGTCTTCCACCGCTTCCAGCTCCACCTTTACGCACACACAAAGCATTATCATACCATCTGCCGCCGGCGTAGCTACCTGTACACCGGTCAGGATGCGGGTCAGCGCGGATATCAGCTCCAACCCGATAGCGAATGTCACCCCCTGCGCCGCATTAAATCTCGGGCAGCACGAAGACTATACCGTTATCATAGAGCCCAATGTACCGGTACCTGCCGCCACGATCGCTGCCAGCACCGGCACCACCATCTGCACCAACGCAAATGTTACCTTATCGGCCAATGTGACCAACCCGCACGTCACCTCACAATTCCTGTGGTATAAGAACGGCACCTACCTGGCTTCGGGTATGTCCTACAATACCACCGGCATCAACAATAATGATGTATTCACATTCAGGGTGACCTATCCCGGCGCCTGCAATGCAACGGATACCATTACCAGCAATGCGCTGACCTTCCAGGTGGTCAGTACCGTAACGCCTACTATCACTATCAATACATCACAAAGCCTTTCCATATGTACCGGCCAGCTGATCACATTTAACGCTACGGCCACCAATGTAGGCAGTACGCCTGTGTACCAGTGGAAAGTGAATGGCAGCAATGCGGGAACCAACAGCTCCACCTTCGCCAGCAATACCCTGGGCAATAATGATGTGGTGACCTGTGAGGTGACCTCAAGCCTTACCTGTACCACTACGCCTACCGCTGTCAGCAACGGGCTTACGGTGTCCGTATCGGCCAATGTGCAACCTGCGGTCAGCATCACTGCCAGCCAGACCAATTTATGCATAGCCTCATCGGTTACATTTACAGCCGTACCGGTGAACGGCGGCACGCCGCAGTACCAATGGAAAGTGAATGGTATCAACGCAGGCACCAACAGCGCCACCTTTACCACAGCCACGCTGCAGGCAGGCGACTTCGTAACCTGCGAGATGACCTCCGACCTGCCATGCGCTTCCCCGCTGAGCGCTACCAGCAATACCATCACAATGACCAATACTCCCAATGTGGTACCGACGATCAGCATCGCCAGCGGACTGACCAACAACACAGCCTGCCAGGGACAAACGGTAACCTTTACGGCCACTACCTCCAACGGCGGACTGAATCCCGTGTACCAGTGGAAAGTAAACGGCATCAATACGGGCACCAACAGCGCTACCTATACGGTGAGCAATCTTAATAATAACGATGTTGTAAGCTGCTTCCTGACCTCTAACGCGCCATGTATCTCCAGGGATACTGCCAGCAGCAATGCGATCACGATGACCGTACTGCCGGTAAGCACCCCAACGATACAGATAACCGCTACCGCCAGCACCATATGCGAGAACACACCGGTAACTTTTACGGCTACGGCCACCAATACCGGTACCACTCCCGTATATACCTGGAAGGTCAACGGTAATATCACAGGCACCAATGCAACGACCTATACCAGCAGCACATTGAACAACAATGATGTGGTGACCTGTGAATTACAGTCCAGCCTCCCTTGTGTGACAGCCGCCCTGGTCACCAGCAACAGCATCACGATGCAGGTACAGACTAACGCTACACCTACAGTAAGCATAACGTCCTCTGCCGGTGTGAACATCTGTAATTACAGCACGATACAACTGACAGCCACCACGACCAACGGAGGTACCTCTCCTTCCTTTGCATGGACCAGGAACGGCTCCCCGATAGGCTCAAACAGCCCTTCCGTTACCCTCGGTAATTTCGTGAACGGCGACCAGGTATATGTTACGGTAACCAGCAATGCTATTTGTGTGCTGAACAATACGGCACAGAGCAATACCCTGACCTTCAGCGTAACCACTCCCAACCCGATCACGGTCACACCGGATTACTTCGCAGATTATTGCCGTTTCGACAGCCTGGAGCTGGAAGTAAGCAATGCTGACGGAACCATCGAATGGTACGATAACAGCGGGCTGATCCCGGGCGAAAACGATACAACGATCAGGGTGTACAGCGCGGGCCGTTATTATGCCACCAATACCGTCAACGGTTGCGTTGCCCGCTCCAATACCGCCACTGCGGAATTGCTGCCGGTGCCTACGCCTGTGCTGCTGCTTAAGAACGGGGCATTTGAAGTACCGTCCACCTTTGATTCCTACAAATGGTACTTTAACAATGTGCTGATCTCAGGCAATACGACCTACCGGCATGTGCCGCAGGCATACGGCTATTTCAAAGTATGCGTGTATAAGGACGACTGTAATGCCTGCAGTGAAGTTTACCACCATAAGGACCCGCTGGGCATAGGAGATATTTACGCTGCGAACGGCATAAAGGTCTATCCTAATCCTACTACGGGACTGCTGAGCATTGATTACAGCCAGAATGTCAATCTCACTATCAGGTCGATAGACGGCAGGATCCTGAAAACGGCAGACAATACCCTTCATATCAACATTTCCGATCTTTCGGATGGTGTGTATATGCTGTATATCGCCGATAAGGACAATAATGTATTACAGGTAAATAAGATCACGAAATCCCTCTAAGGGAAAGCGTATAAAAAATAACAGGAGCCCGGCATTATGCCGGGCTCCTGTTATTTTAAATCATAGCAGCCCATATATTCACCTGTTTCCCCCATCAATGGAAATAAAACACCCTATGCAATATATTGAGCTTCCGGTTCCTCGTATCCGGGGGGGAGGCATTTACAGGAGCTGATACGTTTTGCTACCTGAGCTTCTTCCATACCTTATGCCATTTCCGCGGGGGATAGTCAGTCAATACAGGGTGCGGTGGCGGAGTGATCGAGCGACCGGAATCTTCCTTGAGGGTCACGCTTAAGCTGACTGACCGGGAAGGAACCTCACTGCCATACCTGAAGATGATCCTGGCAGTATCTACCCCTTTGTCAATAATATATGCCCTAACCGCGTCCATCCTGGACCAGCTATACTGCGCATCTACATAGTCATGGCCCGCCGCGCCTTCAATCAGCAGCTTGCCGTCCTGCATAGTATTGATCAATGAGTCCACCCGGAGCTTCCCGCTCCTGGTCAGCTTTACAGATTGCTCCCTAAACCGGACAAGCTGCTTTTCATCATTATGAGACTGAGCTTCGGGGTGTCCGAAGCTGAAAATCATTGATAGCAGTATCAGCGCCTTTATATACCCCATATCTCAAATTTTTAAACTGCAATTTACATAATTACCATATTACGATACGGTTACACGAACTTCATAGGATATCGGGGCCTGATCTGACCTTTCATTATCTTCCTGAGCCTGGTGGCCATAAGCTTTTTGGTCAGGGGCTTAAGATAATCGAGGTAAAGAATGCCCTCTGTGTGGTCGTATTCGTGCTGTATCATCCTTGCTGTTGTCCCGCTGAATGAACGAATGTGCTTGTCAAAGCTGTGATCATAATATTCCATTTTTATCGTCCAGTGCCTTTTTACTTTCTGCAACAAGCCCGGAATGCTTAAACAGCCCTCCCCGTCTTCCCAAAGCGTCCCGGAACGTTCAATGATCCGGGCATTGATGAATGTTTCCATGATGCCTTTATCATCCCGGTCAAAATAGATCTCCCTATCCGCTTCTTCAAGATTTTCAAAAGTCGTTCTGCTGTCTACGATGAACAACTTTACCGGAAGCCCGATCTGCGGTGCCGCCAGCCCGCAACCATTGGCATTTCTCATGGTTTCCCACATATCGGCTATTAGCTTGTCCAACCCGGAATATTCCTTTTCAATGTCTTTGCATTGCTGCCTTAGCATGCTGTGCCCGTAAGCCAGAATTGCACGTTTCATTTCCTGCATTTTATTACAAAGGTCAAAAAAACCAATAAGGCAGACAATGAACCTATGTCAACTAATTTACCCCGGGCTTACCGATTGCAGCGGGGGCATAGCCGCTACGTAATTTGCCTGCGTATCCGGCTCAAGCCCTGTGGCGTTATCCCGATGTAGGAAGCAATATATTTCAGCGGGATGAATTTTAAAATATCGGGCTGCTCGCTGAATAAATTCAAATACCGCTCCTTTGCGGTATATTTTAACAGGGATAATTCCCGCCTGCTTTTTGCAAGAAATAATTTTTCAGACACCCAACGGCCCAAATAATTCCCGGCTTTGGTTTGGGCATACACTTTTTGCAGATCGTCGTAAGATATCCGCCAGGCAACGGTTTCCGTCAATGCCTGCAATTCATATTCGGACGGTGTTTGTGTCAGGAATGAATTGTAAGCACAGGTAAACTCCTTATCAAAACAGAAATCAAAGGTCAATTCGTTCTCATCACCGGGAATATAAAACCGGACGATACCCGTTTCTACGAACGAAAGATAGTTTTCTGTTTCGCCCTGCCGTGTAATGACCTGGTTCCTGGCAAAAACTTTCCTGTCGAAAAAAGAAGCTATAAAGTTCCATTCCGCTTCCTGCAATCGTGATCCGTTCGTAATATGCCCTGATATGCCCCATTTCAGCAAATAATTTGGTTGGATATTACAAAATTACACAAATCTTTCAACGGTATGGAGGCTTACAACCCGGAGGTCCGCCACCCAGGCGGGCAGGTCCATACCATAACAAAATCAACTGGTTATCTGTATGAAGGAAACAAAGCCATTATAAGTTACCAATTATTATAAGAGATGCTTCACATCCGTTCGGAATGACCGGTACGCTATGGACCCTATAGTAAAGACGGTCTCTGAACCGGGAAGCTCACTAGCTAAGTGTACCTGCAATAAGAGATTGTTTCCCATAAAAATCACGGAAAAAATTGCGAAACCGGATAATTGCACTTATATTTGCAAACATATATTTGCACAATGGAAATGAGACGAGATATTTTCCAGGCCATAGCCGACCCGACAAGACGGGCAATTATTGCTTTAATCGCATTACAGGCGATGACACCGAACGCCATTGCCGAGCATTTTGATACAAGCCGCCAGGCGGTTTCCAAGCATTTACGCATTTTGGCAGAGTGCGAACTGGTCAGCCAGGCACACAAAGGCAGGGAAATACATTACCAGCTTAAAATTGATAAAATGAAAGAAATAGATCAATGGCTCGAACAGTTCCGTAAAATCTGGGAAGATCGTTTTGATAACCTGGATCAGCTATTGGCAAAAATGCAGGAAAAGTAAGCTATTCCCGTTTTATTGCTTCCAGGTCACAGGCTAAAACCATGTTTTTCCATTGACAGGGCAGACAACGCTATGCATATAAAAGCCTACGGAACCAAAGCACAAGCTTTAGATCCCGGTAAGGCGGGACCCCGACAAATTATTATTAACATAAAAAGCAAATACAATGAACAGCCATCTATTATTTGACTTCGTAGTCAACAAGGAAAATAACACCATTCACGTGATACGTGAATTTGATGCACCTCTTGAGCTGGTCTGGAAAGCCTGGACAACGTCCGAATTGCTCGACCAATGGTGGGGACCTCAACCCTGGAGGGCCGAAACAAAGACCATGGATTTCCGGGAAGGCGGGTTCTGGCATTACGCGATGGTAGGACCTGAAGGAGAAAAGCATTGGGCCAAAGCCAATTTCATCACTATTGAAACGGAAAAAAACTTCAGCCAGAGAGATGGGTTCTGCGATGAAAACGGAACGATGAATACCGGGTTCCCTCAGAATTTAGCGGAGAACCGCTTTACTGCAAAAGGAGATAAGGCACAAGTTGATATACTGCTCACATTCGACACCCTTGCTGACCTGGAAACGACCATAGCCATGGGCTTCAAAGAAGGCTTTACAATGGGCCTGAATCAACTAGACGGGCTCCTGGCAAAACTAAAAAAATAACATATGGCGACAATTTCGCCATTATAAGCTACAGATATTATATGACCGCGCCCTAAGCATCTTTATAATAAAAGCGGCTGTGCCCCTGATGAACTTCCGGATATATCGGTCTTGTATTCCGGGGGACGCCCGCTCCTGTCTGCAATAGCGCAATAGCAGGATGTGCTTTTCTGTTACCTGCTTTCTTTGCCGGCAGTGCACCCTTTCCTCTTTTATAAGCCGTTCCAGTCATCCGCACACCGGGCTCCAGCACAGATCACCTGCGGTCACAGGCAGGCTATCACGTACCTTCCGCTTAAGTAGTTCCGCTTATATTCTTATATTTGTGCACATAGCCTTTTGTCAATAATCATCTTTATCTCTGAATGCCCGGAGCAGCCATGGCTATGACCGTAACAGCCTGTTTCAATTCCGCTGTATATGTGCACAGAAAGTGCAGGCATAAGACCTTCCGGCTTCGGGAGAACTAATATTTAAATACCGTATGATAAAATTACCCAAAATAAGAAATACGCTCAGCAAAGCCGTAGTCTTACCAAGTCTGATTTTTATTGTAGGCATTTGTTTACTGGCTGCCGTTTATCCGACATTCACGGAAAGCCTGCTCAACAGCGTCAAAAACTTCATATTCGTAAACCTGAACTGGATCTACGTCTGGTCCGTAACGATCTTTGTCCTGTTCCTGGTTTACCTGATGTTCAGCAAATACGGCAATATCCGCCTGGGAAGGAATAACAGCAAGCCGCAGTATTCTTTCTTTTCATGGATTTCGATGCTGTTCGCTGCCGGTATGGGGATCGGGCTAATGTATTTCAGCGTCGCAGAACCGATGCAGCACTACTCTGACGCAATATTTTCGGGAAATACAGCCGTTCAGCGTGCCAAGGACGCACAGCTTTACACTTTCTTTCACTGGGGTATCCACGCCTGGGCGATCTACGGGATCGTAGGGCTATCTCTGGCATACTTTTCCTATCGCTACCGCCTGCCGCTTTCGCTGCGAAGCTGTTTCTATCCTTTGCTGAAAGACAGGATCAAAGGCAGGTGGGGCAATACCATTGATGTATTCGCTCTTTGCAGCACCTTTTTCGGGATCACCACAACACTGGGCTTCGGCGTGGTGCAGATCAACTCCGGGCTGGAGACATTGAATGTCCTGCCGGGAAGCAATTTCCTGTACCAGGTATTGATCGTAGGCGTGCTGGTTTCGCTTTCCGTGCTCTCTGCCGTAAGCGGCGTAGACAAGGGCATCAGGATATTAAGCAACATCAATATCATAACTGTTATGCTGCTCCTGTTGTTTGTGCTGCTCTTCGGACCTACCGTTTACCTGATCGGGAGCTTTACCGAAGGCATCGGGAATTATATCAATAATTTTTTCAACCTGACATTCAACACGCACGTGTATGAAGCGGATACGCAGCCATGGTTCTATGACTGGACAATATTGTATTGGGCCTGGTGGATCTCCTGGTCGCCTTATGTAGGCCTGTTCATCGCAAGGATATCCAAAGGAAGAACGATACGGGAGTTTATAGCGGCTGTTCTGATCATCCCCACTTTGTTCAATTTCATCTGGATGTCGGTTTTCGGTAACAGCGCCATATAGCTCGACCAGAACGTGGCGGATGGCGCATTGAGCCGGCTTTCCGGCAGCCCGGACGCATTACTGTTCCGCTTCCTCGAATATTTTCCCCTGACTGAAATCGCCAGCTTTTCAAGCATCGCAATCATCATTATCTTTTTTATAACCTCTGCCGATTCGGGCATGTTCGTCATGAACAATATTGCCACTAAGAACGCCCGGATCTCTCCAAAATGGCAGACGATCGGCTGGGGTATTTTACTGGCTGTGCTGGCATTGCTATTGCTGAACGCGGGAGGGCTTACCGCTTTACAAAGCATGACGCTGATCACGGCGCTGCCGTTCTCTGTCATCAGGCTGCTGTTCATTGTAAGCCTGGTAAAGGCCTTGTCTATTGACATCAGCTATTATGAGCGTGATTTTTCAGCGACTACCATACCGTGGTCAGGAGAATTCTGGAAAGAACGCTTAAAACAGATCATCTCTTTCCATGATCGTAAGTCCGTTAATAATTTTATAGACACAACCGTGAAGGATGCCTTTACAGAGCTGAAAGAAGAATTTTTAAGAAACGGGATCGAAGCTGACATCCATTCTTACGGGAAGCCGCACAGGATAGAGGTCGAAATTAAATATGATAAGGTGAACAACTTTTTGTACGGCGTCAGGAATGAATTAAGGATAGTGTCCGATTACCTGCTCCGGGAGGACAACCTGCCCAATATCGAGGATAACCGGACATTTTACCCGAAATCCTATTTTGGCGATGACCGGGAGGGCTACGATGTTCAGCTTTTCACAAAGAATGAATTGATATCAGATGTGCTTAAGCATTACGAACGATTCATTGAAATTATATCCGAAGAGCGCAATGAGATGTTCATCAGCAGCAATGCCAACCAAAGATTAAAGTAAGCATATGCCAGAAGGTTGGGAAATGCCCGGCAGTAGCTTGTCTTAATGAATGAAAGAAAATAAATAGGATGAGACATCGTCTTTCGGGCGATACGGAAAAATAAGCCGTTCGCAACAAAGGGATTGACGGTACAGCAGGAGCAGCGCCTTATCTATACAACAAGCCGGGCGGCCTTTAGGTCGCCCGGCTTGCTTAACAATGCTGCCCGTAAGATCTTTCCGGTACAGGGTAAAGCGGCTATCGGATCAGCCAATATTTTACGGCGCTATCACCAAGCGCGCAATGCCCTCGCACCTTGAGCTTTGGGAAGCATGCCATTCAGCGCGCAGGCGCTCGCATATTATACGGCAGTTCTCATCCCGCGTAAAAAAGGCAATTGCTGTGGGAAAGCTACATGCCGGTTCCCCGATATACCAAGCCTGCATCCGGCAATGGCGAGGGCCGCTCAGAATACGTACGGAATGAATGTAAGCCGGGATAGCAGGGAAATTACCGCCCAGGGTAGTGGTGTTCAGGTACGTTGCAGTACCGCCGCCGGGGATGACAATGACATCACTGATATACTGCTTCTGGCAGGTATTGCATTCCTTAGTGCCCAGCACCTGCAGATAGATATCACAGCGGCTTTCGTTGCTGATCGCAATGCCCCGGGAATCGGAATAACCGTAAAAGTAACAAAGGGATAAAATGATGCTTAAGATAATGTTTTTCATAAGTATAGGTTTTGGGGTGATTAAAAAAATATGTAAAAAAGCATTTCAGTAAGAATAAGCCGGCTATACAGGTGCAGAACGCAGGAGCCGGTTTACAGATGATTTAAAAAAATGAATGGTACTACTTCCTGTACCAAAAGTATTTGTTAAGGGATAATAATAGAAATAATAGTGATAAGCGACATAAAAATGGGGATATTCAGCCTGTTTTTGTTTACAAACGGGTTAGCTGCATATACTTTACGGGGAAATAATGGCCGTTATTGGGTGGTCAGCCATTTGATACCCAATTACCAATTTGAACACATTCACATTTGTGTTTTTCTTAAGGCGGCTATTGAAAGCTGAATAGCTGGGCACTATTTCAAAATTCGTTACGCGGGTGTAAAGTAATGTCTCAATACCTTAAAAGTACGTTTGACCCGGGCCGAAAGACGGACGCCTCCATCACAAATTATCATAAGAGGATAGGTTTTTCCGGAGACCGGATGCACAGGAATACGCAAAGTTGTTTGCGGTACTATACTATGTTCTGTATTCAAAAGAAAGCCCGAAGCTTTCCAAAAGTATGCTTCCTAAATATTCCGCAATGGGCGACAACCTGCGGGGGCTGGCTGATATTCAAAAGCAGTTGGGTAAGGATATCGGGGACACAGAACTATTCCGGCTAATTAATAATAACGAAGACAACGAGGACTGGAGCAATATCAGGAGAAAATACAATGAGATACTGGAACAGGAAGAGTAAGTATGATTAATAATAGAAATCCTTGATGCGCTTGTGGAAATGCTTTTAAAGAAATTGGAAGCACGGGTTGGAAGCACGGGTGAAAAATACTATCCACAGAGGAAAACAAGTAAAAATGGGTGCGGTATTCCCCGATTTTTCTGCATTTGACCGTACACAACATCGAACCCCGAAGATAAACTCAGCCAACTCCTCTGATCAGTATACCCGTAAATTACAAGGCATAAAAAAAGGGACAAGCCTATCGTTTCAGACTTGTCCCAAGACGTGATCCCGCTGGGACTCGAACCCAGGGCCCATACATTAAAAGTGTATTGCTCTACCAACTGAGCTACAGGATCTTTACCAGTTGCTTTTTACAGATGTCAACCTCATCCATAGATATATCTCTGTACGAGCATTTATATCAGGTCGCAAAGGTAATACCCTATTCTTAATTTACAAAATTTTCAGCAGATAATTTACAGCACGCAATTCTGCATAACAAGCCCCTCTATGCCCGCCTATCAACAGGTAATCGAAAATAAAACTATATTTAATTATTTGAATTCATAAAATAATGATTTAAATACTCTTATAAAAAAAAAAAAAATAAAATAACATTATTTATTATCTTTCCAATGTATCTTATTTACCTGCGGATCCAATCCGAACAATATTTGTTTCACCATTCATTTTCGACAGAAAAACAGCATAGAGAATGGATATTTATTGTATCACATCCAAAACAAAGCTCATGAAAAAACTTTTTTTAGTCTCAATTGCCATGTTATTATTAAAGCTGACCGGTGCAGCCCAAACAGATACAGAATTCTGGTTTGCGGCACCGGAGGTGATGCAGCACACGGGAACCAACCTGGATCGCCCTATCCTGCTCAGAATTACCACCTACAGCGCTCCTGCCACCGTTACGATAACCATTCCTGCCGCTTCCAGCACTTTGGGAACACTGCTCATTCCGGCCAATGCATTCCAAAGCTTTGACCTGACCGCCTGGATCGGTACCCTGGAATGCACCCCGGCCAATACTATTCTGAATAACGGCCTGAAAATTACATCCACAGCCCCTGTCTCTGTTTATTACGATGTGGTTAGTGGCGGTACATCCGGGAATAAGAACAATCCTGAGGCTTTTGCGCTCAAAGGGAAAAATGCATTAGGCACCAGCTTCAGGATCCCCTCGCAGAATACGTTCGATAATATCAGCAGCTATCTGCCGCAGGCAAGGAACTCATTTGACATCGTTGCAACGGAAAACAGCACACAGGTGACCATCACGCCAAGCAATAATATCGTGGGACACTCCGCAGGTATTCCTTTTACGGTCAATCTGAATGCGGGACAGACCTACAGCGCATCTGCCACCACCCACCTTGCAGCAGGACACTTAAACGGCTCCTTAGTGACCGCCAACAAGCCTGTCGCTATTACAGTTAAAGATGACGGTTTGTATGTGGATAATTACTGTGTGGATCTGGCAGGAGACCAGATCTTACCCGTTTCCAAAACAGGAACGGAATATGCGGCCATCAAAGGGTTACTCACAGTAGATTCCAATGAATTGCTGTTTATCACTGCAACCCAGAATGCAACTCAAATATTTAAGGACGGTACGCTGATCGCAACCATCAATGCGGGACAAACCTTCAGAACATCAATCGGGGCTGCCCAGAACGCCACATATATCCAGACCAGCCAGCCTGCTTATATCTGGCAGGTTTCCGGTTCAGGCTGCGAGGTGGGAGCGACACAGTTACCGCAGATAAACTGCACAGGCAGCCAGAATGTTTCCTATCTCAGGGTATCGGACCAGAGCTTACAGGCCAATATACTCATACGTTCGGGACATGAAGGTAATTTCCTGCTCAACGGATCCCCTACGGCCATTACATCGACAATGTTTAGCTCTGTTCCCGGCACCGGAGGGGCATGGGTCTTCGCAAGAGTGAATTTACCCATTACCACCTATCCTGTAAACTCCGTTATAAACCTGGTCAATACATCCGGATTGTTTCATCTATCCTTTATTGACAGGAATAACGGCGGTGCGGGTTATGCGTACTTTAGCGATTATGGCGCTGTAGATGCGGTAGCAACTGCGGGCAACAATCCCTATTGTCCGGGAGAGAATATCAACCTGTTCGCCAATACAGTACCCGGCGGCACCTACAACTGGAACGGACCGGCCGGGTTCAGCAGCACATTGCAAAACCCGGTGATCCCCGGCGCCACGGCAATCAATGCCGGCTGGTACACGCTGGAAGTATCTAACGGCGAATGTACCGACATTGACTCCATATACATTTATATGCGGGAATGTGAACCTCAGGATTCGTGTATAATTACCGCAAGATACTGTATTGATGTTGACGATCCGATGACCTATTATTTTGATGCAAGCGGCTACAGTCCCGGTGGCAACTATTTCTGGGATTTTGGCGACGGCAACACATTAAGCAGCCCAACAGGCAATGTCGATCATACATATACCAGCCCGGGATTTTATACGGTCACCATTATATACAATACGCCGAACGGTATGGAGTGTGTAAAAAGATTCCAGATATGCTTTGAAAAGTCATCCGACAAGGAAGCCGGTGATGATAACCCGGTAAAAGACTCAAAAGAGCTTGGTGAATTGTATCCGAACCCGGCGCACACAGAGATTCTGATACCGGTTTTAAATTCTGACCTTCAGGCAATGAATATTGATGCGGAGGTCATAGGAACTGATGGCAAATCGCAATTAAAGATAACCGGCCTGCCTGTCACTAATGGTAAGATATCCATTCCAATACATCATTTGAATGATGGTGTCTATATTGTGAAAGTCAGATTAAACGGCGTGATGCATCAGAAAAAATTTGTAAAGACGACGAGATAAAGATCGCTATGTTAACCTGCACAAATGGGCTGTCCTCTCCGGGACAGCCTATTTTATTAAAAGTGAACGTAGACACCTGGTAAGACCTTATAGGTTGTTGGTGAAGAACACCAACAATTGAGCAAGTACCTGCAACGGGTGAAATGTACTCTTATGGTCATTCCGAACGGATGTGAGGAATCTCTTAGTCTTGAGTTGGAGGTATGTGATAAAGCCTTATAGAGTTGTTAGTGAAGCACACCAACAACGGAGTTGGAAAGCTTTGCTGGTTATAAGAGTCGTTGGTCAAGCACGCCGGCAACAGAGTGAGCACCAACAGCGGAGTAAAATGTGCTGTATCGTGCCAGTCATTCCGAACGGATGTGAGGAATCTCTTAGTCATTGAGTTGGAGTTATGTAATAAAGCCTTATACAGTTGTAGGTGAAGAACACCAACAACGGAGTTGGAAAGCTTTGCTGGTCATAAGGTATCTTATAAAAAGAAAATTCATTCAGCGTTTATAAATACTTATTTTTGATGCAAATACTCGATGAGATAACATTAAGGTCTTTATTTATTGCCGTGCTGATCTTTCTATCTGCACCCTCAAATGCGCAAAGCAAAAAGCTCACCTGTGAAGATATCATAAACATACAAGCCATATTGGACAAGCTTGAAATATCGGATATCAGGACGCCTTGTGACTGCACCGATGCTATGGAAAATATTGTACAGGTGCTGTATATCGCTACTGATTTTTTTCCTACCAGGGAACAAGCGCAAAGCGACAGCTTCGGCAAAGCGCTTATTGATATTACCAGTAAAAAAACGCTTGAAGTAGCGGCGGCATGCGGTAAGCTTAAAATAACAGATGATGACATGAAGCAATGCCCTTCCTTTAAGTCATTGGAGGAAAAAGCTGCAGTCGTAAAAAAACGGTTTGGCAAATAATGGCCGGTGTTGTCACACCGGTCGTTGTATCGCTATCCGACATCCTTCATTTTTTCCAGATCATCCCGTTATACCTATGACCCCGGAAGTGTGTATTGTTACCAGGCAGCCCGGGAAGTTAATATTTTGCAAAACATTTTTTCTGCTTATATTTGCAGGTAAGGGGCTAATATCAGTAATATTTTATCATTAAATTGTATGCATACATATGGCTACCATCAGGATACACAGGAAAAACGAACTGATCAACCGCTTCAGAGATGTGGTGATCTACATCAACGGCAAGCCCGCAGGGCGCATCGCCAGCGGTGAAACAAGAGAATTCCAGGCAATCTCCGGGATAAACAGTATCCGTGCAGAAATTGATTGGTGCGGCAGCAGGGAGCTTGCCGTAGATTTATCCGGCACTTCCGCTGCCGACCTCCAGCTTTCGGGTTCCAGATATACTCAATGGTTATTGGGACTTACCATCATTGCCCTTATCTTACTGAGAATACTGGATCGCCACGACAGCTTCAATCTCGTGCTGCCCGTTGCAGCACCGGCCATACTGGCGTTAGTTTATGACTTCACTATAGGACGAAACAAATACCTGCACCTGGAAGAAAGAATGATACCAGGAAATTTGGAAGCCATCAATCGTTGACCAGGTACTGCACGACGGCTTTCTTTAACCATAATATTACAAGCCGTAGCAGAAAGAGCGTTACGGCTTGTAAATTAATCAGTGACAGCGAAAAAATAATTCCTATAATAACTGCTTTCTTTTGCACTTGGTGCGGGATGTCCTTCTATTTTCCACAGTTGATCCCAATGGGGATTTTCAACATCAAATTTAGGAACGGTTCGGGTTTTACCTCTTTTCCCTTCGTAAAACTTAGAATAAAACTGCATAACATAGGTTCCGGTCTTTAGAGGAATAAATTTTATCGCTACCTGGATGCTGTCCCCGTATGGATGCGCATAGACTTCTACGATTTTACCCGTATTAGGACTGATCCTAACGCTTCCTTTTTCTTCTAAAATATTCAAATGTGTACCTACAATCACAGCTTCGTTATTCGTATGTAAGACAGGTATCTCATTTCTATATCCCATATATAAGTCAATCGTTGCTTTACCGTCTTCTATCTTAACGCCATTACTTAATATGCTCGGTATAGAAGCATACAAGGTAACGGTATCGCCTAATCTGATATAAGCTGTACGGGACTAACTATCAATCCAAATTCCATTTCAGGCAAGGTAATACCTTCATCTATAGGATCTGGCTCACAGGATATGAACACCAATGTGCTTAGAAATAAAACCAAATATTTTTCCATAATTTATCTATCTAAATATTCATCAAATAATGCTGCATTATTTACGTCCGGGTATTGATTTTCCCAGCTAAACCGGAAGTCTTCCAGTTGTTTTGGTATTTAAAAGCCGCAACAGAAAGAGCGCTACGGCTTGTAACTCTTAATCTGTGACGGCAAACAGATAATTCTCACTATATCCATATTCTCCAGGTTTAGGAACCGGATTTTCTGGCATATCTACAAGATTCCAATTGTGATTTGCTACATTGAAATAAGTCTTGGTTCTTGCTTTACCTTTTGAGCCTTGATAAAACGAAGATTGGAATCCTCCGATTTGGTATAGTCCTTTTTTGAGAAATACAAACTTGTAATGTAAAATAATTGAATCGCCTGTAGGAAAAAATGTTAATCTATATAGTTGATTGGGATTGGAAGACATCCATTTTACAGCTCCATTTTCAATTATCAGATTGTAATCTTCATTATTTAATGCTGGACTTATGTCATCAAAAGAAATTCTCGGTATATTTTCCCCTCTAACTGCACTAAACCAGATTTCACCTCCACCGTCGGTTAGTTGTACTCCGTTGCTTAATTTGCTGCTAATAGCTGCACGAATTGCAAAAGTATCACCAACTTTTAAATAAGCTGTATCTGGATTTACAGTGAAAGCAAACTCTATATCAGGAAGGGTTATATCTTCTGTGGGCATATCTTTGGGGTCGCAAGAAACAACAAGTAGACAGACTATCGAAGCTATTAATATTCTTTTCATAAAACTAATTTATACCATACTGATTAAACAAAAGTGCATTATTGACATCAGGATGCTGATTTTCCCAACTTCTACGAAAGTCTTGTATTGTATAATTAAATGGTGTCAAATGCTGGTAGATCTGGTTCATTAAAAAGCCGCAGCAAAAAGAATGCTACGGCTTGTCAACTCTTAATCAGTGACAGCAAACCAGTAAGACTTGTAATAACTATCTTCTCCGGGATTAGGGCTTGGGTCTCCCGGAATTTGATACAAATCCCAATGCGTGTCTTCCATAGCAAATTTAGGTATAGTTCGGGTTTTGCCTTTTTTCCCTTCGTAAAACTTAGAATACGTCTGTATAACATAGGTTCCAGTCTTTAGAGGAATAAATTTCATTTCAACCTGGATGCTGTCCCCATACGGATGCGCATAGATTTCCACAATATTATTTGTACTTGGGTAAATTCTTATGCTACCTTTTTCTTCTAAAACATTCAAATGTGTACCTACGACTACAGCTTCGTTATTCGTATGTAAGACAGGTATCTCATTTCTATATCCCATATATAGATCAATCGTGGCTTTACCGTCTTCTATTTTGACGCCATTGCTTAGTGTGCTTGGGATAGAGGCGTACAACGTCAGCGTATCTCCTAACTTAATATACGCAGTATCGGGACTTACCTTCAACCCGAATTCCATCGGCGGCAATGTGATGCCTTCATTCGCCATATCTTTAGGATCACAGGATATCAGCGTCAATACGCTTAAAAGTAATACCAAATATTTTTTCATATTTATCTGTTTAGATATTCATTAAATAAAGCTGCATTGTTGATGTCAGGATGCATATTTTCCCAGCTCGTACGGAAATCCTGTATTGTGTAATTAAATGGTGTCAAATGCTGGTAGATCTGGTTGATCGTGAAACCCTCAATATCATCAAATTGCTCAGCTTGGTTCCAAGCATCTGTCAGGTCATAAAATAATCCTCTTGCAATAAAATTATTATTAAAAGTAGGCACTTCTTCCAACAGGAACTGGTAATTACCTGTCCTCGGTACACCCGTCCATCTGTTGGTTTCGGTATGCGTTGCATTAGTATTATACTTCCTGAAATTATACGTGTGACCAATAAAATCCGCCCAGCCCTCGGACAATGCAAAATAGCTGCCACGGACATCGTTAATGTCGTCACCGTAGCCAGGGGGTGGGCTAAGGGCTATGTTTCGCTTCCAGTGATCGCTGTCCATCACATTCGCCTTAAAGTAGTGCAACGTATGCCCGTATTCGTGGTATATGGTGTGTCGCAGCTCGTGCGTATCTTCAGGATCGTTTTTCTGCCCGGTGATTATCATATCCGGTAATACACCCGGCAGGCTGGTGCCTACATAGGCGCTAAGCTGGAACAGTCGAAAAATATAGTCAGGACCACCGAGGAAGTTGTACACGTAGCGCAACATAGGAGCCGCAGAGGGGCCACCGTTTTGGGCATAATTGCAAAGCACATCCAGGAATTTAGTACCATTTCGCATATTCAGGTCTATGGTATAGCCGTTCGCTTCCTGCACGGCATTGTAGGTCAGTCCCCAAAGCGCCTTTTTCGTACCGTGCGCAAAATTGATAACCAGATCGTTGATATTGTTGAAAGGATCGCAGAATTGGAAGTGCATCACAGGCACATAGGCCAGGAAGGCAGCTTTCAGCCCACTTACCATTTTTCCGGCTACCGTATGGTGGCTGAAATCCGTACCACGTATCTGAAGCTCGGTATTTTTGAAAATGTAATTGATGCCTACAAAGCCGAAACGTGGCAGATCAACTTCAAATTCCCCATTTATATCGGTCATGGTAATTCTTTGAAAGACCACAAAACGCGTAGCCACTACCCGCAGCCCACGAATTCCCTCGTTTACATCTAAGGTGTTTTCCCGGAAAGAGATACCACGTGACCGCCTTACCGGGTTGGTTATGCCTGTCATACCACCATTGTCAAACAGCTCACGGGGCGTAAAGAACTGTCCGTTGTTGGCCGTCCCGAATGGATTGCGCCAGTCATTGCCCGTGCCGGGGTCTATCGGGTCAAATCCCTGTGGAACATAGCGTTCCTCATTGTGTACCCTCATGGTAAAATCATACAGTCCCGGAGCAGCACCCTGTAAATAATTGATATAGCCGTTGGAAAAATTGGCCGTCCAAAGGTTCAGCATAAAGTCCAGTGCCCGTTCATCTGCATCCGGCACATACAGCGTGTCAAGGATCGTTGCACCCATAGCATTGGGCAGGGGTGTACCCATCGGTATAGTAGCGTAAAAACGTGCATTATGTTCATCGTAGGCTTCCATTACATCTTCACCGAATAAATGCGGGTACATAGATACGCTGTCTACGGGATAGCGCACCACCATGTTTTGGCTATCCGCTTCCATCCACGTATGGAGCGCTGCCGCCTGGTCTTCGGTCACTAAATCAATCACATAGTATAAGAAATAATTGTCGGCTTTCAGCGGTGCATTCAATACCATTTGCAGACTATCGGAACCTGTGGCAGCAGCATGCTCGCGCAATGCCCTGACGACTTTCAGGCTGTACGGACTTGTCCAGCGGTATTCAAGCATCATATCATCAGAAGCAACGCCACTGATTTTTTGAAGCTGGGGCAAGCCAGTCCCGGAGTTTGATTGTCGGTCCGTCTTTCTGCAGGACGCAAATACTACAATTAAAAGCAACATTAGGAAGTTGATTTTTTTCATTAGGTAATTGGGTTTTTAAAGTTAAAATAAATAAAAACTTAATAGGTTAAATTAACAATATGTTGGCAAAATTATTTTTTTTATTAAACATACTTAAAATATATAATTTTAACAATACGTTAATTAACAGGCAGTCTGCCGTAGTCATATCCATACTATTTCGGATGTAAATAATTCTTTATACCAGCAGCGCAAAACAACACCCGGCTTTTGGGATATTCAAGTTTCTAAAGGGATATTTTATCCCATTTGCGAGGATATTTTATCCCGTAAACGGGATATTTTACCGGATAAATTATCCTAACTTTACTTTTTTGCAGTTACTATAAAAGTCTAAATCTAAACTATGGAAGCTATGGAGCTCAATGTACATCAAGGCCGTAATATCAAAAAGCTAAGGGAAATGCTGGGTATCAAACAGGAGACCCTGGCTTACGAATTGGGTGAAGACTGGAACCAGAAAAAAGTATCTCTACTGGAGCAAAAAGAATATATTGACTTGCCAATCCTGGAAAAAATATCGGCTATCTTAAACATTCCGGTTGAAATCATCAAAAATTTTGACAGCGAACAAGGTATTAATAATGTCATATCCAATACCTTCAATGAAGGCGCCTATTTTGGCGGGCATGCCTCTACATTTAACATCCATCCGCTTAGTAAAATAATTGAATTTCACGCAGAAAAGATGGCTTTATATGAGCGAATGCTGGAAGAGAAAGAGCTTATGATAAAACGTCTCGAAGCGCTCCTTAATAAGTAGCCTCTGCTTCACCTTACATAATATAAAACCAGTTAGAATATAGCAAAAACGCCTGTCAGGCAGCCGTACCCGGTCGGGATACGGCTTTTTACAATCACTGCCAACCAGGTAGCTTACCAGCCTGTGAAGGCGGTTCAAAGAATACCCGGGCCCACCTCCCGGGTAAGCCCCCATCCTAACATCTGAAAACCGGCTATCGTATCACCGGGCCACCTCCTTTGACAGCCCGCCCGTAGCAAGGGCTGCTTTTAAAAAGCGGCACAAAGACACGATAAGCTATCATTTCCTGTCATTTGTCTGACCTGGCAATCACCTTGCCCTCTCCTGCTGTACCATCTGCAGCATCCCCTGGTATCATTCAGGCAAAAATACTGTGCCGTTCAGGCAAAACAGTGTGCCATTCAGGAGCGGCAATGTATCACCCAGGCATTACGTGCGCTGCTCAAGCACTTTTTTTACACTATTCATACTTTTTCCGCTAAAAATATTTGGATATAGCTGTACTACATTATTATTTTGTCCCGGATACGAGCGAAACCAGAACGCTCCCGGATCGTTGCAATCCTGTCTTTTGCCGCTTTCCTTTAGTATTCAATAAATCTGCCTGTGCAACGGCGCTTCTTTTTTTAATCCCCTAAATCCTTTTATTATGAAAAACATCTTATTGAGTTTCGTCTTAGTCTTATTATCCTTTGCCGGGTATTCAAACGGATCCCGCGGTATCGAGATCATCAACCGTACCGAATGTGATATTTACCTCCAGCTCCGGGGCGCCCGTGAGTGCCAGAATTGCGAAGCTGAATTCACAAGTTGCGTTATAGTGATCCCTTCCGGAGCAAACGTCCCATATCCAAATACAACCACAATATGCGGATTCCCTTCATCTCCCGTTTTTGTACACTCGGCACTTATATATAGCGGTCCGCGCGACTGCCAACGTCTGGAAACCTGGGTAGTGGGCACTCCAAAGTGTTATCCTCCTGAAATTGAATTCTGGAGTTCGCACCATGGATGTGAAAGAAGGTGTGACTGCCTGAGAGCCCGTTGGGAGCCCGCAGATTGTGAGGGCATCGCACGCCTGATTATAGAACCTTGCTAAACAACCCTTACCCTTAACAGCCGTTGCACAGGCTACCTAATAAGCTACGTAACCGTATCGCCAGGTACTGCTCTTGGTAAAAATAAGGACTTAATGCGCTGCTCTAAAGAATGAGCTACTTTTACAGCGCAATACGCATTCTCTCCTCCCACCGAAATTATCATAGGTAAATTTATTGTCTTTGGTAAATTGCATCATTCCGTTCCTGCTGACTCCTTCCAAATCGCCGTTTCTAAAATCCGCCTGTCATTTTGAGCCTCCATTCACCTCCTTTTCGTGAGAGCACACCCGGAGTATCTATTGGGGAGCAGGATAAGAATAGATTCGCGGCTTTAACAGCCCGGGGTTATAAAGCAATTATATTATCCGGTCAGTTTCGGGACCGTTGTACCTTCCCGGTCATCACCTTTATGCTTTTTTCCTGAAAATGCTGATTTGAAACGGCTCTGAACGACAAAAGCCCCAACTTTCGTTGAGGCTTACTGTGATCCCGCTGGGACTCGAACCCAGGGCCCATACATTAAAAGTGTATTGCTCTACCAACTGAGCTACAGGATCATCCCTGATGGGAGTGCAAAAGTATAGCAGTTAATTTATTTCTCCAAATAAATTTAAAAACTTTTCAAAAATATCTTTTACCCGGAATATTGTTGGGCACATCACGCCTGAAACCAGCAGATTGCTTCACATCAGGCCGTTGTACCAGGATATGCACACCTGCTCCTGTAAAAGCAGGAACGAAGGACATAGACCTTCGTTCTCTGCTATTTCATTAAGATATATTTCTCTACGTGCGCCTGCGAAATTTCATGATCCGAAAAAATCACCAGACGTTCCACCACATTCTTCAGCTCCCTGATATTGCCCGTCCAGTCATACTCTTTCAGCAGTTGCATCGCCGAACCGGAAATATCCTTTACAGGCACCCTGTACTCCTCGCATATATCCTCCAGGAAGCTGCTGATCAGTAAGGGAATGTCATCCCGCCTTTCGTTCAAAGAAGGCACGTTGATCAGCACCACGCCCAGGCGGTGGTACAGGTCTTCCCTGAAATTACCCTTCGCTATCTCCGCTTTCAGGTCCTTATTGGTAGCGGCAATGACACGCACATTCACCTTGATCTCCTTTTCGCCGCCTACGCGGGTCAGCTTGCCTTCCTGCAATACACGCAGCACCTTGGCCTGGGCAGACAGGCTCATATCAGCCACCTCATCCAGGAAAAGCGTGCCCCCGTCCGCCTGCTCAAACTTACCTACCCGCTGCTTGATGGCCGAAGTAAAGGAGCCCTTTTCATGACCGAACAATTCGCTTTCAATAAGCTCGGATGGTATGGCGGCGCAGTTGACCTCCACCATATCGGTATGGCTGCGGTTACTTATATTATGTATACGCTGCGCGATCAGCTCTTTCCCCGAGCCGTTACTGCCGGTTATCAGCACCCTGGCATCGGTGGGAGCGACCTTTTCCACCATATCCAGTATCTCCAGTATGGCAGCCGTCTGCCCTATGATCTCATCCCTTTTAGCTATTTTCTTCTTCAGCGTCTTGGTTTCCCTGATGAGGTGGAGCTTTTCGGTGGCATTCTTGATCGTTATCAGCAGCCGGTTCAGATCCGGCGGCTTTGACAGGTAATCATACGCCCCTTTTTTAACGGCTTCCACTGCCACATCAATGGTACCATGGCCTGAGATCATCACTATGGGCGTATCGGGACGTTCGCTTATCATAGCGTCCAGCACTTCCATACCGTCAGCCTTGGGCATCTTGATGTCACATAATACGCAATCAACAGGCTGATCCGATCTTATAAACGCTATTGCTGCGGCGCCGTCCTCCAGCGTTTCCACATCATAGCCTTCAAATCCCAGGATCTCTTTCAAAGAGTTCCGGATCGCCCTTTCATCATCTATGACTAATATTTTTTTCCCCATATTATTCCGTATTAATTGGATGTATATAGCCTGAACTATTGATTAATTCTCCTGTACGGAAACAGAAGGCGCTACCAGGCCGCGCTTTTTCAGCAATGGCTTTATAGACGGATCATGCCCGCGGAATCTCCGGTAAAGCTCGGCAGGATCTTCCGTGCCGCCTTTTTCCAGTATATGCTTCCTGAAGCCGGCCGCTTTCTCCTTATTGAATACATCTCCTGATGATTTGAAAGCGTCGAAGGCATCAGTATCCAGTACGCCCGACCAGATATAGCTGTAATAGCCCGCGGAATAGCCTCCTGCGAATACATGCCTGAAATAGGTGGTACGGTACCTGGGTATGATGGCATCTATAAGGCCCATTTTCTGAACCGACTGCCGCTCAAACTCATTAATATCCATTTTAATATTCTCTTTAGCGCTGTGGTAATCCAGGTCCAGGAGAGATGCGGCCAGGTATTCAACGGTAGCAAAGCCCTGGTCGAAAGTACCGGCATTCTGGATTTTCCTGATCAGCTCGTCCGGGATCACTTCGCCGGTCTGGTAATGCTTGGCATACATTTTCATGACCACAGGATCAGCCGCCCAGTTCTCCATTACCTGTGAAGGCAGCTCCACAAAATCCCTGGATACATTGGTACCCGCCAGGGTAAGGTAATTGGTATTGGACAGCAGCCCGTGCAGGGCATGACCGAACTCGTGGAAGAAGGTGGTGGTTTCATCAAAGGTGAGCAGTGAAACGCCATTGGCATTGGGAGGTGTAAAGTTACATACAATGGCAATGACCGGGATCTGGCGCTTGCCGTCTTTCATCTGCTGGTCCCTGAAGGAGGTCATCCAGGCGCCCCCTCTTTTGGATGCGCGGGGATGCATATCCATATACAATATACCGGCCAGGGTGCTATCCGCGTCATAGACCTCCCAGGTGGTTACGTCTTTATGATATTTGGGCAGCGTGGTCACTTCCTTAAAGGTGAGGCCCCAGAGCTTCTGGGTCACCATAAAGATGCCGTCCCTGACGTTCTTCAACTCAAAGTAAGGCTTGAGCTCCTGCTCGTTCAGATCGTATTTTTCTTTCCGGATCTTTTCCGCATAATAACGCCAGTCATAAGGTTTCACCTCATCTGTGATACCATCTTTTTGCATACGCTCCTTAATGGCCGAGGCCTCTGTCTTGGATTTTTCCAGCGCGGGCTCCCACAACTGGTTCAGCAGCTTATATACATTGTCAGGAGTCTTTGCCATGGTCTCCTCCAGGGAATAATGCGCGAAGGTTTCATAGCCCAGCAACTGGGCCTTTTCCCTGCGGAGATTGCTCATCTGGAGCGCCAGCACTTTATTATCGTACTTATTGCCGTTATTGCCTACATTCTTATACGCTTCCCATATCCGCCTGCGGAGGGTCCTGTTATCCGCATACTGCAGGAAAGGCATCACGCTGGGATTCTGCAGCGTAAAGACCCATTTATTATCCTTTGCAGCGGCGTCTATCAGCTCCTCGGGCAGTCCTGCAAGGTCCTCCTTCTTTTCTATGACCAGTTGATAATTATTGATCTCACCCAGCACATTGTCCCCGAAGTTCAGGGACAGCCTGGACAGCTCCGCATTGATGGTCCTCAGGCGCTCTTTCCCTTTTTCATCCAGGTTGGCGCCGCTTCTTACAAAGTGCTTATAGGTTTTATCCAGCAGGGTGGACTGCTCTTTATTCAACTGAAAAGCCTCTTTATTATCATATACGCTTTTCACCCGCGCAAAGAGCTTATCATTGAGGTAAATATCATCGCTGTACTTGGACAATACGGGCGACATCTCCTCCGCTACTTTTTGAAGCTTATCATTGGTATTGGCGCCCAGGTAATAATAGAACACGTTCGTGACATCCGTCAGCGTCTGTCCTACCCTGTCCAGGGCCGCGATCGTATTTTCAAAGGTTGGCGCCTCCTTATTCTCCGTAATGAGCTGCAGCTCTTCATTGGCCATATCGATGGACCTGACGATAGCCGGGGCAAAATGCTCATCCTTGATCTCCTCAAAGGGCGCAATACCGTACCGGGAGGTAAACGGGTTCAGCAACGGATTGTCTTTAGTGGCAATATTCTCATGATTATTTTTGCAGGCGCTAAACGCTGCGGCTGCTAAAGACATGGATAGTAAAATTTTTTTCATATTACAAAAATAACTCACAGATAAAAACTGTAAATATACTACTATCTGTCAGCATTTCGGGCATACCGCAGGCGGATTTCGGCTTATTGTGCTGTTAATCCGCCAATATACCGGCATTATAGCTGCTTTTCCAGGGCCCTGCGCTTACAGCTTCATCCACCAGGTACTGTAAACCGACCAGGATCCGCCCCAGCCTTTTGTACTTTTCTTCACCATGGCCTCCATATCTTCCGAACCGGTGACCTTACCCTTAAAATTGTATGCAAACACTTCCGGCGGCGGCTCCTTCAACTGCACTTCCGTCGCGAACCAGGTGGTATATAGCCTCGGTATCGCTACACCCAGTATCATACCGGGTAGCCCGGAAATGGACTCCGGTCCGCTGCAGGGCAATATGGATTCCGTATAAAAGGCAACGACCACCACGCTGTCGAACATGGTAGTAACAGCCTTCCGGCAGGGATAGCCGGCAATCTCCCGGATCTCCTCCTCTATCTTCCACTGGTGTGCTTTCGGCACTTCCTTTAAAATAAACTCCGCATCATAGAATTTCTTTTTAGCGGTGATCGTGTCGTGCCGCAGGTTACGGTGCACCACATTTTCATTGGCAGGCGAAGAGCCTGTAAAGTAGCTGGCCATGCCCTGCAGCTTTTCATGCTCCTCAAATTTATAAAGGCTTTGCCGGGGTGTAAAGTACAGGGTAAAATAAGAGGAAACGGTATTGGGCACCTGATCGATATAGCGCAGCATATCCGGCTTATCGCTGAAGGTGTTTTTCATCTGCAGCTTCAGGCTGGTCCTCTTTTCATATTTAATGATACCATTGCTGATGACCTGGGCCGGTGCCGTAAAAGCTGTCAGCAGCAGCACTGCTGTATATAATATCTTTTTCATATCCTGGTAATAATTTGTATATTATTCTGTTACTGCTTCCGCCGCGGGCCTGGGCTTTCGCTGGCTGTTGAAATTCCATTGGGCTTTCAGCATCAGGTAGCGCTGGACCACATTCCACGAGGACTCGTTCACATTGTACCCGCTCTGGTAATAATTGAACCCGACATTCTGATTCAGGATGTCATAGCAATACAGGGTGACCTTTAAAGACCGGTCTTTCAGCAGGGTCTTGGACAGACCGGCATTCCACAGCCAGACATTATTGCCCCGGATCGAATTATCAACGCGGGGGCGATATTGCCAGTCCACCCTGCTCTCCACTTCCAGTCCCAGCGGCAGCAGGTAGCTGAAATCCAAATAAGTGGCATAGGTCCAGTAATCATTCTTTACATCCGTCCGTAAGGAGGTGGTCGCATTATAATAGGTAGGCGTAAACCTTAAGGATATCTCCAGGATCGTATCCAGGTCGTATTCAATGCCGAGACCTGGACTGAAGGTCAGCGTATTGTTCCTGGATTCCTGGTTATTGTTGAGGCTGTAATTTGTGCCATAGCTGGTGCTGAAATACCCGCTGATATCCAGGTCGCCCGTCACGCCCTTATTATACATAGCCCACAGGCTGTAGGATGAGCTGTTGCGGGTGTTGATATGCTGGTAAGTCCTGATGCCGCTTTCATTCAGCGTCTGGGCCTGGCTGATCGGGTTTATATTCAGGGCCATATTACCGCTCACATAGGCATAATAGTTCTTCAGTACGGAATAGGTATTATAGGTCAGGGATAAGGAATTATTAAATGACTGCCTGAGGTTCTCGTTACCCAGCCGGATATTGGTAGGATCGGTATTGATGACCAGCGGCTGTATCTGCTCTATGGTAGGCTGCTGTGTCCTCCCGTTATAGTTCATCGTAAAATTGGATCCGCTGTTGAGCTTGTAATTGACAGACGCCCTGGGCATCAGGTTGAAATTGCCGTAAGTACGGCTCAGGCCGGAATGCAGCTCGTTCACCTGCTCAAACCGGATATCGTTGGCGCTCAGCCCTACGGATGATCTGATCTTTTTATGGTTGTAGCGCAGGTTGAACCCTCCTGTCTGGCTGTTATAATTAAAGGCATATACGTTGCTGAAGAACGGATTGTAATAGGACGTCCCGGAAGCATCATAATCGTAGGTCCTGAAATCATTATTATTCTCGTTCCGGGCAAAGTTATACGACAGCTCCAGAAAGACCTTATCTTTCAGCAGGGGCTCGGTGTAGGTCAGGCTGCCGCCATAATTCAATGTAAGGCTGCGGTTATCCCGGCGCTGGTTGTAAACGATATTGGAATCCAGCAGTATCAGCCGGTTCAGCGAGTTCAGCGACCCTTCTGAACGCACATCCGAATGCCTGAAATTAAAAGCAACACTATAGGAGCGACCCTCTTTTCTGAGCTTCTGGTTATAGTAGACCCTCAAGTTACTGCTGAGCGACTTGTTCTCCGTGGTATTTTTGGAGGTGGTGGAAGTGATAAGGTTATCCAGGATATCCTTTGATTCCGAGCTGTTTGACCTGGTATTCATTTCCTGCCTGACATTCATGCTGCCGGTAAAGGTCAGTGTCTTAAGGCTGTCAAACTTAACGGTTTCCGTAGTGGAGGCCTTATGGGTAATATTATGATTACTGCCGGTGCTGTTATTGGTAATTACGTATTGCGTATCCGGCATGATATACCTGCTGATGCTGTTATTCATCTTTTCCAGCTGGTGGTTATTATAGCCATAGGTGGCGTTCACGCTCAGCTTGTCTTCCAGAAGCTTATTGGTGTAATTAAAGCCGCCATTGATATTCCGTGGCAGGCCGCTGTTATCCGGTCCCTCGGACATATAGGTGGATATACCGGTATTCTCATCAAAGCTGACAAACCCTTCATCGCCGGCGTAATTCTGACGGTCCCTGAAACCCAGCGTGTTATTATTGGTATTGGCGCCCATTATATAGGCGGCCACTTTTCTTTTACCTTTATAGGACTGTACCTTTCCTGCCAGCTCATAGAAATCCGGGTGTCCGTAACCGGCTTCCAGGCTGCCCATCACCCCTTTCTTCGCATTTTCTTTCAGCGTAAGATTGATCGTTGTCACGCGCTCACCATCATCCACGCCTGTATTCCTGGAATTTTCAGATTTATCCTCATATACCTTTACCCTGTCAATAGAACTTGCCTGGAGGGTCTTGGCCACCACGGAGGGGTCATCACTGAAGAACTCCTCGCCGTCCACGTACATCCGCTGTACATCCTTACCATAGGCCTTGATCTTCCCGTCCCTGCTCACCTCCAGCCCGGGCAGCTTCTTCAGCAGCTCATCAACGGTAGCATACTGCCTTACGTTAAAGGAATCCGCTATATATATAGTGGTATCACCTTTGACCATGATAGCTCTTGCATCCGTGAAAAAGATGGTTTCCAGCAACTCAGACCTGGAAATGACCGGCAGGATGCCCAACGCGGTCGTCCGGTCCTTTACCCGGAAGCTCTCAATATAAGTAGCGAAGGAAGGGTGTGTGGCCAGCATCAGGTAAGTGCCCGTATCTTTAATATCAAGGCTGAAATTACCTTTGATATCCGTACGGGTAAAGGACTGCAATATGGAATCGGAAGCCCGGATGATGACCACGGAAATATTATTGACATCATCGATCCCGGAAGTATCGGCCAGTGTTCCCGTGACAGTAAACTGGGCCTGAGCAGGTGTCCGGCATAAAATAAGCAACAGGGTTAAAAGAAAGAGCTGGATTGGTTTCATAATTTTTCACGAATAAAACATTCAATATTTGTTAACGCCAAATATATAAAAATCTTATAGCTAAGGAATATTTTTTTTCCAATAAGAGTAAAAACAATTAATTTCAGGCTTATTTTTATTGCGATATTGATACCGGGAGCAATTTTATCAGGCAAAGGAATGAACCATTTGTTGAGGATCTGGATATGGACGATAATCTTATTGTGTTTTGGCACACTTGCAGCAGCCCAGAACAGGCACGTTCTTACAGGCCGGGTAATAGACCACGAATCTCTATTTCCTGTCCCAGAGGCCCTGGTATGGGCAGATACCGCCACGAGCGTCACCTGCGATGATAACGGTAATTTTGAGATCAGCATTGCGGACACGCTGATCAACCTGCTGGTCATAAAAGAAGGATATGATACCCTTTACTACTTCATCCAGCACGACAACATTACCAACCGGCTGGTCTATATCTACCCTTCCGGCTTTATCCCGCCATCCCTGGTACCGGTCTCCTTTACCTTCCGCATCCTGGATTCCCAGACCAAGCAACCTATACCCTATGTCGGCATACTGGATAAGGACCGTAACCATATAGGTCTGTCGGACGCTTCCGGCTGGGTCCGTCTTGAAACTACCGAAGATGTGGACAGCATCATTCTTTCAACCATCAGCTACCGTGAAAGGACCATAGCGACCGCATCCCTGGACAGCGGGCGCGTCATCAGCCTGGACGAGGCTTCGGAGGAGCTGCAGGGCGCTTCCATCAGCGCCAGGAGAGCAAGGTACAGCAACAAGAACAATCCTGCTGTTGAGCTGATCAGGAAAGTGATAGCGGCCAAGGATAACAACTACCTCTCCGATACCCTGGCCGGCCTGCAATACGAACAATATGAGAAAGTGCAGATGGGCAACTATGATATGCCGAGGATGCTGACACATAACTTCCTTACCAGACGGCAGGCTTTTATCTTTGACAATATCGACACCATCAAGCACAGGCCCCATGGCATTACCCCCATATACATACAGGAGAAGCTGACGGACGTCTATATAAAAGGACATATCAGGAATAAGGTGACCTACCTTAAAGCGCTGAAGAAGGTCCGGTTCAACGAAAGCTTTATCGCCGGCAAATCCATAGACAACTACTTAAGCCATATCTACATCAACTTTGACCTCAAGGACGACAATGTCATGGTGATGACCAACCAGTTCATGAGCCCCATGGCCAGGTTCAGCCCTACCTTTTATAAGTTTTATATCGGGGATACCATTCACACCGAAGGCAAAACGCTCGTAGAGCTGCAATTTGCGCCGCGCAATAAGAACGATTTCCTTTTCCTGGGCAGGCTGTATATCAACCTCTCCAACTACGCCGTAGAATATGCCAAGCTCGGGCTGAGCAAGGATATCAACCTGAATTTCATCAAGGATATTAAATTCGACATCTACTACCAGCAGTTGGGATCAGGCAAATATATCATGAGCTACCATAACCTTTTTGCGGATTTCAACCTGATGAACGAAACCTCTTTCGGCATTTACGGGGAAAAATTATCGACGATACAAAAGGTCGAGGACCAAGTGGTGCCTCCGGACGAGCTGTGGAAAAATAAACGCCGGTTCGTGGATGAGGACAGCATCTTCGCGGCTACCGCCGCCTCATGGGATACGCTACGGCCGCTCCCCCTCAGCAGTGTGGAAGCGCTGGCCTATAAGAACATGGACAGTCTTTACCGCCAGAAAGGCTTTAACGAAAAGATGAAATGGATGCGCTTCCTGTTCGTGGGCTACCTGAAAGTGAACAAATACTGGGAGCTGGGACCCACCAACACTTTTTATGCCTTTAACCCCGTGGAAGGCCTGCGGCTGCGTTTCGGGGGCAGGACGATGATCAATGAGACCAAAAGGTTTCATATAGAAACATTCGCCGGGTATGGATTCAGGGACCGGCAGTGGAAATATTTTGCCAGCGGCTCCTTAGGCCTGTACAGGGATAAAAGCAGGCTGCTTACGGAATACCCCTTTAACTATATCAAGGTCACTCATCAGAATGACATCCTGCTCCCCGGGCAGCAACCCGGGTTTATCCAGGAGGGGAGCTTCTTTCTGTCTTTCAAGCGGGGTGTGAACGATAAGTTCATCTACAACAAATATTATAAGGTAGAATACTTCCGGGAATTCAGCAATCATATACGTATGGTGCCGTTCTTCCAGTGGACCCGGCAGATGCCGGCGGGTTCCTGGTATTACATCAAAGGCGATGACACCTACAATGATACGGTAAGGGCAACGACCAATACCGAATTCGGCCTTACGCTCCGCTGGGCGCCCAACGAAAAGATCATTCAGGGCCGCACCTCCCGTACGGAAATGAACAACCGGTTCCCCATTTTCACCTTTGTAGCCCGGTATGCGCTGAAAGACCTCTGGGGCGGCGAATACACCTACCAGAATTACCATCTTAATATCTTCAAAAGGATACTCATCCCCCAGATGGGCTTTATCAACCTGAGGATGGGAGGGAATTATATCATCGGCGAAGACCTGCCGTTCACATTGCTGCACCTGCCGCCGGGCAACCAGACCTACTGGCTCAGCACCCAGGACTATATGCTGATGAACTATATGGAGTTTATCAGCGACAGGAACGTATTCCTGAACGCGGAATACCACCTTTACGGGTTTATCTTCAACAAGATACCGCTGCTCAAAAAGCTGAAGTTCAGGGAAGTGGTGGGCATAAAGCTGCTTTACGGGGATATCAGCGACAAAAACCTGCCGATACTGAACAGCAATGTATTCAAATTCCCGCTTAATAAGGAGGGTGCCTATACCACCCGGCCGCTGGGCAGCGATCCGTATATAGAGACCTATGTGGGCGTCACCAATATCATGGGCTTCTTCCGGGTGGATGCTATATGGCGCAATACCTACCTGGACCGTCCGGATATCTCGAAATTCGGGGTAAGGGTGGGTGTATTCTTCGATTTTTAGCTTCCGGCACCTACATTCTTTCAAATAGTTGTACTTTTGCTCCAGATAACTATGATTCTCTACAATGCTGATTGCACTATACAACAGGGTATACGAAAAGGAAGACTTTCACATTCTGGAACATACCGTTGCGCTCCTCCAGTCCCACAATGTGACGCTGGCGGTCTATGAAAAATTATATGAAGCGCTCCTGAACGACGGTGTTTCGTTCCTGAATACCCCTGTCATTTTCCATGATTACCAGAAGCTCCCCGCGGACACCCACTGCCTTATCAGCTTCGGCGGTGACGGGACCATACTGGATGTGGTGACCTTTATAGGCAATAAGCAGATACCCGTCATGGGCATCAACCTGGGACGGCTGGGATTTCTCGCGGCGGTTGGCAAGGATGAGATAGAGCAGGCTATCCGGCAGCTGATGATGGGCAATTACACCATAGATGAACGTGCCCTTATGCACCTGGACAGCAACCTGCCGGTGTTTGAGGATGCGCCGTTTGCGCTCAATGAGTTCACGATACACCGTCTCCAGACCTCTTCCATGATCAAGGTGCACACCTACCTGAACGGTGAATTTTTAAATACCTACTGGGCCGACGGCCTGGTCATAGCCACGCCTACCGGCAGCACCGGCTACTCGCTGAGCTGTAACGGACCCGTGGTATTTCCCCAGGCATCCAACTTCATCATTACGCCTGTAGCACCACATAATCTCAATATACGACCCATAGTCGTTCCCGATGATACGGTCATATCTTTTGAAATGGAAGGCCGCACGGACGAATTCCTCTGCACACTGGATGCCAGGAGCGCCACCATCACCAAAGACTACCAGCTCGCTATCAGGAAAGAATCCTTCAGCTTCAAGCTGATCAGGCTGGATGAGCATAACTTCCTGAAAACCATCAGGCAAAAACTGTACTGGGGAGTGGACAGCAGGAATTAATCCATATCCGGTCCCGAAACGGTCATTTCTTTTCCGGCTCCTTTCTGCTCCCCGCTGCACATAGCATCCAGGGACTTCAGGAGAAATGCGTTACATTTATCACTGGGATAAAGCTCTACTGACGCTATGCTGCTGATCACATCATGATATGTGGCCATCAGATCGTTTTCATGGTCAGGGACCGTATCGGAAGATGGGGTGTTGGGTAAAGTTAGAATCATATTGTTTCAAGCTGGTTTTGATACTAAAACGACATTCACTGAAGTTTATTGCATACCGCAAAAATTATTTTATACCCGCTGCTTTAACTATTTCATTGTGAAGCGACACGTTATCCGCACATTACAATATTACAAATAATGCTATACATTTAAAAGTATAGCATTATTTTTTTATCATCAGCCTGCGGGATCAGAAACCACTTTTGTTATAAAGGAGCTTCGGGTGGTGGTCATTTCCAACGAATGTGAGACATCTCTTATAGTAATTGTGTGGGTCATCGGATAAAGCCTGATAGAGTTTGTTGGGGAAGAACACCAACAACGGAGTGAAAAAGTTTTGTTGGTTATGAAAGCATTGATGAAGTATACCAGCAACGGAGTGCGCACCAGCAAGGTAGTGCAAGGTCCTGTATGGTAGTCATTCCGAACGGATGTGAGGAATCTCTTACACCTGCGATAGGATCACTTTTTTGCTTATCTTATATAGATATAGCCAGCTTATCTTATTCCGTAAAGACAGCAGGGGGAGAGCCATCGGATAAAGCCCGATAGAAGTTGTTGGTGAAGAACACCAGCAACGGAGTGCGCACCAGCAAGGTAGTGCAAGGTTCTGTATGGTAGTCATTCCGAACGGATGTGAGGAATCTCTTACACCTGCGATAGGATCACTTTTTTGCTTATCTTATATAGATACAGCCAGCTTATCTTATTCCGTAAAGACAGCAGGGGGAGAGCCATCGGATAAAGCCTTAGGGGTTGTTGGTGAAGAACACCAACAGCGGAGTGCGCATCAGCAAGGGAGTACAAGGTTCTGTATGGTAGTCATTCCGAACGGATGTGGGGAATCTCTATCTTATAGGCTACCCCACACCTTGCTATATGAAGACTTTGTTACTTATATAGAAACAGCCAGTTATTATTGATTGTCCAGGCGCCTTTGCTGCCTGTCGGACCGCCTCTTCCCGGTTATTTGGTCCGCTTCAGCAGATACTGCGTCAATACCTGAAGATGCTGCTTCCTGTCATCCGGCACATCAATGGACTGTAAATCCCGGAATGCGCTGTCCGTATAATGCTGCACCATTTTCCGCACCTGCTTATCCACGCCGTACTGTTCGTACAGGCGCTTAACGCCCGTATACTTTTCCGCACCTTCCGTCCGCAGGATGCTGCTCATTTCCCGGCCAAAGGCCTCCCTGCCCATTTCCTGCTCCAGCGCAATGCTTAAGGCCGTCTTTTTATTGGCCCTGATATCTCCCCCGGGCTGCTTGCCGATGCTCTCCTCGGTCCCGAAAGTATCCAGGAGGTCATCCTGTATCTGGAAAGCGATGCCTAAATGGATCCCGTAACGGTACAATCCTTCCATATTTGCAGCCGTCGTATCGGCCAGTATGCCGCCGGCCTTGAGGCAGGCAGCCAGCAATACGGAGGTCTTAAGACGGATCATCTCAATATAGGCCTCCAGCACCACATCATTCCGCTGCTCAAAGTCCATGTCCAGTTGCTGCCCTTCGCATATTTCTATGGCGGTACGGTTGAACAGGCGCAACAGCTGTACCAGCTTCACATCATCACTGACCTTGGCCAGCCGGTCGTACGCACATATATTCATAACATCACCCGACAGGATAGCTGCGGTCTGCCCAAACCGGTTGAATACGGACGGCCTGCCCCTTCTTACAGCCGCGTTATCCATTATATCATCGTGGATAAGGGTAAAATTATGGAACATTTCAAAGGAAAGCGCGGTATGGAATACATCCTCCGTAAAATCTTCCCGGAACAGCTGGTAAGCCATCATGCACAATACCGGTCTTATCTTTTTCCCCGCTCCTTCCAACGTGTACCTGCAAGGTTCATAAAGATTATGAGGCTCCGGCGGAAATATGAGATTATTCAGATAGAAATCATCAAATACCTGAACGGCTTCTTGAAAATTTAGCATAAAGATGTAATCGGTTGGTTCTGACAGGGCGTAAAGTTAAGCAATGCCCGCAACATAATTTCACCTGTTGCACATTTCTTGATCCCGGCGCCTCCCGGCCCACTTTCCTGCGGTAACACGGCTGTCCGCGGCGGGCCGGGACAATACTAATACCAGGCATATGTGCATTAACACCATTAAAAGCCGTAAAATGATTAAATTTGCCGTCAAATTATCTATCATGGCTCATACCGGGAATCTATTGACTTCTATCCTGAAAAAAAAGTGCCCTAACTGCAGGAAGGGTGATATGTTTATCAACAAAAGCGTTTTTCCGCTCAGGGACCTGCTGAAAATGCCTGACCATTGCCCTCAATGCGGCCAGAAAATGGAAATAGAGATCGGCTTTTACTATGGCACCGGCTATGTAAGCTATGGCATCTGCGTAGCGCTTTCAATAGCTATCTTCATTGCCTACTATCTTATCCTGGGCATATCCTGGCGGGACAACAGTATTTTTTATTACCTGGCCGTTAATATTACCCTGATCGTACTCCTGCAGCCGTGGATCATCAGGTATTCCCGCGTCCTGTACCTCAACATGTTTGTAAAATATGGCCAGAACAGATACATTGCAGAGGAATTCAGAAACAAACAGCACCACCACACCAACTCATAAGCAACTCATGGATATTTCATTAAAAGGTAAAAATGCCCTCATAGGAGGCAGCAGCCAGGGTATCGGACTGGCATCCGCCAGAGAGCTGGCCGCATTGGGCGCCCACTGTACGCTGCTCGCAAGAAACAAGGAAGCCCTGGAAAAGGCTGTACAGGAGCTGGATACCAGCCAGGGACAGGCGCACGACTACCTCGTTGTAGACTACAATGACAGTAAGCTCCTGGAAGAGACCGTCAGCCGCTATATCAATGGCAAGCATATTCATATCCTGGTCAATAACAGCGGGGGACCTGCAGGCGGTCCCATCACGGATGCCACACCCGGGGCTTTCCTCGATACCTTCCAACAGCACCTCATCTGCAACCATATCCTTACCCGGCTACTGGTACCCGGTATGCGGGAAGCGCAATACGGCAGGATCATCAATATCATCTCCACCTCCGTAAAGATACCGCTGAAAGGACTGGGTGTCAGCAATACCATCAGGGGAGCCGTAGCCTCCTGGTCCAAAACCATGGCCAATGAGCTGGGCGCCTATGGCATTACGGTCAACAATGTATTACCCGGAGCCACAGCCACCCAGCGCCTTGCGTCCATTATTTCCTCCAGATCCGAGAAGACCGCGCAGGCGCAGGAGCTCATAACGGAAGAAATGATGGCGGAGATCCCGATGAAGCGCTTCGGCCAGCCGGAAGAGATAGCCAATGTGGTGGCCTTTCTGGCCAGCCCGGCGGCATCCTATGTCAACGGCGTTTCCATACCCGTGGACGGCGGCAGGACAGGCAGCATATAAACAGCATTATATCTACACTTGAGCACTTTAGAATCCATAACACTGACCCAGTTCAGGAATTTCCCCCATGCCCGCTTTTCCTTCCGGGAGAAAATAGTGGGCATTACGGGGCTTAACGGCATCGGCAAGACCAACCTGCTGGATGCCATTTATTACCTGTGCTTCACCAAAAGCTATTTCCAGAGCAGGGATAAATATAATGTGCAGCACCACCAGAACGGCTTTCGTATCAGCGGCATCTTCATGAACGGCCAGTCGCCGGAGGAAGTGACCTGCGTATGGAAGGACGGCAAAAAGACCTTCTCCTCCGGTAAGGTCCCTTATGAAAAGATCAGCGAACATATCGGGAAATACTCCGCCGTGATGATCGCGCCCGATGACAGCGACATCATCACGGGCAGCGGGGAATACCGGCGCAAATTCTTTGACGGCATCCTTTGCCTCAAAGAAGCAGGCTACCTGGAGCACCTGCTGCACTACAATAAGGTGCTGCAGCAAAAAAACGCCTACCTGAAAATGCAATACGGCAGCGCCCCGGATCATAACCTGCTGAATATCTATGACGCACAACTGGCAGCCCATGGTGCCTTCCTTATAGAAAAGCGCATGCACCTCACCAGCCGGCTCCCGGAATGGGTCAGCCATTTCTACCGGCAGGTCAGCAGCAATACGGAGGAAGCGCCCCGGATAGCTTATGAACCCAATACGACAGACCCGGCAGCATCCTACCGGAACGGCCGGCAACGGGAAACAGAAGCTAAAAGAACGCTCTGGGGACCTCACCTTGACGACTGGAGCTTTTTTATCAATGACAGCCATTGCAAGGCACATGCCTCGCAGGGACAGAAAAAAAGCTTCCTGATCAGCCTGAAGCTCTCCCAGATAGAGTTGCTCAGCCAGTCGGACATACAGCCCATACTGCTCCTGGACGATATCTTTGAAAAGCTGGACCCTGTAAGGCTCCGTAACCTCTTCAACCTGCTGCAACAGCAGCGGTTCGCCCAGATATTTATGACACATACCAATGCAGAGGATATCATGAAATTCACAAAGGATATTTTTAAGGATATACAGATCGAAGCGCTTTGATACGATAGTATTTCGGCCATTCCCTATGCTTTCCCCGGCTTTCTTTATAATGCACAGCGAATGCTAAAATCCTGTACATTTGCACAGATTCTAAAAGTTCTTTACCGCTTACCACAACAAGGAGCACTTCACCGTGTTTTAAATGGGGAATCGTGTGCAAATCACGAGCTGTCGCGCAACTGTAAGTAACAACAGGCACAGGCATTGAATGTGCTGCCTGTGCTGTTATAAGCCAGGTTACCATCCTTGTTGAATGACAACGCTTTCGCGATCTGAAGTAAAAAGTCAGGATGTATGCATCATCTTTTTTGCCATCCGGCGGCTCCGGCACAGGGAGCGGCCCTTTCCCTTCTTTCGCTGCATTGCCCGGCAACCGTACAGGAATTATTTTCAGGCATTCTAAACAACACACAATGACAAGAGAAGAAAGGATCCGCCAATCGGAGACACACATTTTCAAGGCTGTATTTCCCAATACGACCAACCACTACGATACGCTCTTCGGCGGCACGGCCATGCAACTGATGGACGAAGTGGCTTTCATAGCCGCTACCCGCTACAGCCGGCAGCGGATGGTAACGGTGAGCAGCGACCGTATAGACTTTAAAAAGCCGATCCCTGCCGGCACTATTGCGGAGCTGATAGGCAAGGTTACCTATATAGGCAGCACCAGTCTCAAGGTAAGAGTGGAGATATTCATAGAGCAGATGTATTCGGACGAACGGGAAAAAGCCGTCAGCGGGGAGTTCACCTTTGTTGCTGTGGACGAGCATAAAAGGCCGGTTAAGATCGAACATTAATCCCTTTATCCATTACCGGCTATTTTCCTGAAGCCCGTCCACGAGTGAGCTACCGTACGGGCTTCATTCCTACCTGTTTTTATGACGCTGTTTTTGGGCGTACTTGACCAACAACCTCATAAGATTTTATCTGATGGCTCCAACCCAATGACTATAAGAGATGCCTCACATCCGTTCGGAATGACTACAATACAGGACCTTGCACTCCCTTCCTGGCACTTGACCAAGACCCTCATAACCTGAAGGTTTTTCCGCTCCGTTATTGGTGTGCTTCACCAACAACTCTATAAGATTTTATCTGATAGCTCCAACCCAATGACTATAAGAGATGCCTCACATCCGTTCGGAATGACTACCATACAGGACCTTGCACTCCCTTCCTGGCACTTGACCAAGCCCCTCATAACCTGCAAAGCTTTTCCGCTCCGTTATTGGTGTGCTTCACCAACAACTCCATAAGACTTTCTAACTACGCCCCCTAAGGGAACCGCCAAGCTATTTGCGACATTTTTCCATATGCTCCCCCGGAATAACCGACAAGCCTACCACATGGCCGGCAAGAAAATGCCATTTTGTCCTGCAATGGTATAATGGAATATAATTTGCTGCCACACTAAGTAAACCATTATTCACATACTTTTATAAAAAACGTTTCCCTATGCAAGAGAAAGGACATATTTCCATTCACACGGAGAATATTTTCCCCATTATCAAAAAGTTCCTATATTCTGACAACGAAATATTTTTGCGTGAACTGGTATCCAATGCTGTGGACGCTACCCAGAAAATAAAGCGCTTATCTAGCCTGGGTGAGGCAAAAGGCGAGCTGGGCGATTTAAAAGTGGAAGTAGCGGTGGATAAAGACGCTAAAACGATCACCATCAAAGACGCCGGTATCGGTATGACAGCCGATGAGATCAAAAAATACATCAACCAGGTAGCTTTTTCAGGCGCTACCGAATTCATGGAGAAATTCAGGGAAGCCAAAGATGCCAATGAGATCATCGGTAAATTCGGCCTGGGCTTCTACTCCGCGTTCATGGTGGCCGACCTGGTAGAGATTGACACCCTTTCCTATAAGGAAGATACCGCTCCCGCCAGATGGACCTGTGACGGCAGCACGGAATTTGAGATAACCGAAGGTAGCAGGACCACCAGGGGAACAACCATTACCCTGCATATCGCGGAGGATGCGGCGGAATTCCTGGACGATTATAAGATCGAAGGCATCCTGAATAAATACTGCAAATTCCTTCCCGTGCCCATACAGTTCGGCACCCGTACTGTAAGCGATCCGGACGGAGAGGATGAGCAGGGTGAGACCAAATATAAAGATGTGACCGTTGACAATATCATCAACAACACACATCCTATCTGGACCAAGGCGCCCGGCGACCTGGAAGATGAGGATTACCTCAGCTTTTACAGGGAGCTGTACCCGATGTCGGATGATCCTTTGTTCTGGATCCACCTCAACGTGGACTACCCGTTCAACCTGACGGGCGTCCTGTACTTCCCCAAGGTCAAAAACGAGCTGGAGCTGCAACGCAATAAGATCAGGCTGTTCAGCCGCCAGGTCTTTATAACCGATGAGGTCAAGGATATTGTACCTGAATTCCTGATGCTGCTGCACGGTGTGATCGACAGCCCGGATATCCCGCTGAACGTATCCCGCAGCTTCCTGCAGGCAGACAGCAATGTGAAAAAGATCAATACCTATATCACCAAAAAGGTAGCCGACAAGCTCGCCGAGATCTTCAGGAACGACAGGAAAGATTTCGAAGCCAAATGGAGCGATATCAGCCTGTTCGTGAAATACGGTATGATCACGGAAGACAAATTCTATGAAAAGGCTAAGGACTTTGCCCTGTTGTCCTCCACTGACGGTAATTTCTATACGATCGAAGAGTACAAGACCAAGGTCAATATCACCCAGACCGACAAGAACGGGAATGTGGTGATCCTGTACAGCAATGACAAAGGTAAACAGGACGCCTACATCCAATCCGCCCTGAAAAAAGGATATGACGTGCTTATATTCGACTCCCCTATCGACAACCACTTTATCTCCCAGTTGGAGCAGAAGCTGGAAAAAACACAGATCAAACGCGTGGACGCCGATATCATCAGCAAGCTGATAGAAAAAGAGGAGCAACTGGAGCTTGCCATTTCGGAAGAACAGTCCGCCACCGTAAAGCAGGTATTTGAAAAGGCCATCAGCAACGGTACGATGAACGTGGAAGTGATCGCATCGCAGGAAGAGGAAGTGCCGGTAACCGTTACGCAGGATGAATTTACACGCAGGATGAAGGAAATGGCCAAAACTTCCGGCGGAGGTATGTTCGGATTTTATGGGTCTATGCCTGATAACTATAAAGTATCTGTGAACGGTAACAGCAAGCTCATCCAGCGCATCCTGGGCACCACGGAAACAGAGCAGGAGACCCTGGCCCGCCAGGCATTCGATCTCGCCCTGCTTTCCCAGGGAATGCTCAGCGGGGAAGCCCTGACGGCATTCGTGAACAGGAGCGTCAAAATGATGTCCGATAATTAAAGCGGTTCAGCTTACAGCTATATCCAATAAGAGGCTATCTAAAAAGCCGCTTATATGGTCACAGTGAGCTTGCATTATTATAGTGAGCCTGCATTGTCACATTGACCCTGTTGTGTCACCCTGAGCTTGTCGAAGGGTATGCTATGCATCAATAAACAACCCTGCCATATTTCGACTGAGTTCAAAATATGGCAAGGTTGTTTACTTTTTAGCCACTCCTCTTCTTGCTTTGGCATTCCTCCACCGGGAGGTTGTTCCGTTACGCTTCATTGGTGACAGGCTTACCATTTTTCCTCCGTTGTTGGTGTTCTTCACCAACAACTCAATAATCGATCCACCTACCAATACTGCAACCTGGATAACGGTCAACACCCGGGCACCACTGCAAAACATTCTTACCTCCGTTGCCGGTGTCTCACCAGCAACCCAATACCCTCCACTGCACAATATTGCAACCCAGATGACGATCAGCATCCGGAGCCCGCAGCGCCCGGGCACCGTTGCTGGGAGATTTTTTCATAAAATTAATTGTGCTGTATATATACAGCACTTATTTTTGCAGGACTGTTCATTAAAAAGCACTACCCGTTTTGCCGTGTAAATTATTTACATACCTGCTTATACTATTATCATGCTATACATTCCAGATGTCGCATGGACAGGACACCGTGCATACGGCACGGACACAGGACAGTATCCGTATAGCTGCTGCGAGACGGGACAGCCTTACGCTCCTGGCGCGCGCCGACAGCCTGCAGCAGGCCAGGGACAGTATGGCGCGGGTGGCGCTGCAGCGGCAGGCCGACAGTGTGGCATTACGCCATACGATCGACAGCGTGTCTGAGCTGCGTTTCCATACCCTGCTGGAAAATAACAGCATAGCCTACCCTTCCGGCGACAAGGTAAATGCCGTGGAAACAGCAAGAAAAAGGCAGCACCACAACTTCGACTTCGCGCTTTTTATCATACTGCTGGCCATCCCGGCCGTTTTCAGGCTCATCAACCCTTCTTATTTCAGGAATATATTCATAGCCTACCGCAATCCCAACCTGAGCGCCCGCCAGCTCCGGGAGCAGCTAAGCCAGAACAGCCTCGGCAACCTGGTGATGAACGCCTATGCCTGTCTCGTCCTGGGTGCTTTCGGCTTCCTGCTGCTGGAGAAATACCAGCTTGATTTCGGCAAATACCTCCGGAATGAATGGCTATTGCTTTTGATCCTGTCCCTGACCGTTGGCTCTGCCTTCATTATCAAGGCGGTTTTCCTGAAGCTCCTGGGCTGGATATTCAGGATAGAGGAAACGCTGGACACCTATGCCTTCAACATATTCCTGCTGCACAAGGTGGCGGCCTTCGTGCTGCTGCCGGTAATGGCCGTGATGACTTTCGGGGGATCGAAATGGATACAGCCTATGAGCCTGCTGGGGGTGATTGTGCTCCTCTTGTTCCTGGTACAACGTTACATTCGTAGTATAAATTCTTTTAATTCTTTGCTCAATTTCAGTAAATTTCATTTTTTTCTTTACCTTTGCGCCTCGGAAATTATGCCTTTATTGATTTTCGTAAAGGCAATATCAAAATTTATTATGCGTTAATCGTATAGTGCTATCATATAGTGTTTTTTGATTTTTAAAACGTGCGAGTATACATGGCAAAAGCAGCGAAAAGTAGCAAGTCTACCTCAAAAACGACTAAAAGGATTGAAAAGATTCTTATATCACAACCCAAACCTGACAGTGATAAATCGCCATACTATGAAGTAGCACGAAAATACAATGTTCAAATAGATTTTTTCCCCTTTATAAAACTGGAAGGCCTGGGCGCCAAGGAATTCAGGAAACAGAAATTAGACCTTGCAGAATTTTCCGGTGTCATACTGCTGAGCCGCAACGCAGTAGATCATTTTTTCAGGATGTGTGACGAAATGAAATTCAAGGTTTCCCCCGAATTGAGATACTTCTGTATCACCGAAGCCGTAGCTCTTTATCTCCAGAAATTCATCCTGTACCGGAAAAGAAAAGTATTCTTTTCCGCAGACGGTTCGGCAGATGGCCTGCTGGATGTGCTCAGCAAATACAAGGAAAAGGTAAAGATCATCCTGCCGGTCTCAGAAAATACCAAAAATGAGGTATCCCCGCTGCTGGCAGACAACGGATATAATTTCCAGGAAGCCGTACTTTACAGGACCGTAGGCACAGACATCAAGCCCGTAGTGGAGCAGGGCTATGACCTTATCCTGATGTTCAGCCCTTTCGGCGTGGAAACGCTGAAAAACAACTTCCCGGATATGGACAGCGAAGCGGTGGTGCTGGGCGGTTTCGGTACCAATACCTGTAACGAGATCGAAAAGGTGGGCTTTAAATGCACCATCAAAGCACCCACTCCCGGGCAGCCTTCTATGGTAGCGGCATTAAGCAGCTACCTGGAGCAGACCAATAAGTAATTGCGCGATTGACGAAGCTTTCAGCCGGGTACTTCCGGATACCAATACTCTAATACAACACGCATAAAAAGGATCACTTGTCAGCTTTTAGTTTTGCATACTGTAATGTTCCTGTAGCTCCTTTACGCAAGGAAGCATCGCACCAATCCGAGCAGATATCGCAGATACTGTTCGGGGAAAAGCTGCATATCCTGTCTCCCGTACAGGAAGGCTGGGTCTTTATCTCCGGCCAGCTTGACGATTACTGCGGCTGGATCAAGGTCAGCCAGATACAGCCCATCGACAAAAAGCAATATATAAAAGCCGTCAAATACCTCTCAGCCACCCACCAGGGCGTCTTGATCCATGAGAACGGTCCTATAGCCATCCCTTTAGGCAGCAGCCTTACCGGGATGAAGAAGAATACCCTGGAGCTTACTGCCGGCGAAGCTGTAAAGTTCAAGGGAAAAAAGGCCATCCTCAAATTCTCCGGGGCCGGCGAAGAGCGCTGCAGGCATACGGCGTTGCAGTTTGTCGGGGCCCCTTACCTCTGGGGAGGCCGTACCCATATGGGCATAGACTGCTCCGGCCTGTCGCAGATGGTCTTCAAAATGATGAACATTGCCCTCCGGAGAGATGCCTGGATGCAGGCGGAGCAGGGCGAAATGATAGACTTCCTGCAGAACGCCCGTTGCGGCGACCTGGCCTTCTTTGACAACGCAGAAGGCAGGATCGTGCACGTAGGCATCCTGCTGGACAGCCATACCATCATACATGCCACTGAAAAAAGCGGTTGCGTGGTCATTGACAAAATAGACAGCAACGGCATCATCAGCACCAGGCACAGGACCAGGACCCACAACCTGCGCCTGATCAGGCGCTATTTCTGATTTTAAAATACTGCAGGAATATGCTAACTTTGATAGACAGACCCAGCATATGACGTCGCATCTTCAAATACCATATACACCATTCGGTCATTACAGTGAATTGTCCCCGGACGACCAGGCGCTGGTACTTGCCGCCCTCAACGCGACACGACTGTCTTACGCACCCTATTCCGGTTTCAGGGTGGGCGCCGCCGTCAGCACTACCGGTGGCCGTATATTGGAAGGCGCCAACCAGGAGAACGCCAGCTTTTCCCTGACCATATGCGCGGAGCGTACCGTACTGGGCATTTACGCCTCGCTGGACACGGATGAGACCATAACAGCTATGGCCATTGCCTATACGGCAGACCAGGTTGATCCCAAAGCGCTGCTGTCGCCCTGCGGCGCCTGCCGCCAGCACATCCTGGAATACCAGAACCGGCAGGAGGCGCCTTTCAGGATATTGATGACCGCCCCGGACGGCTCCGGCATTGAAGTAGCATCCATCCGGGAGCTGCTGCCGTTTGCATTCACCGGCGCCGAACTCCCCAAACCTTAACAATCCAATTCATATGCAATTCCCAACAGCAGTTGATCCCCAATGGATAGCCAGCTTTATCAATGCCGAGCTTATCGGCGCTACCGGCCACCAGGCTACAGGCATCAACGAGATACATAAAGTAACACCCGGCGACATCTCCTTTGTGGATCATGAAAAATATTATGATACCTGCCTCCGCTCAGCGGCCACCTTTATTATTATCAATAAGAAGGTGGACTGCCCGGACGGAAAGACCCTGTTTGTCTGCGAAGACCCTTTCAGCGCCTATGTAAAGCTGGTAAAGCACTTCCGCCCCTTTGTCCCTTCCGATAAAATGGTCAGCGACTCCGCCCTTATAGGAGAAGATACCGTTATCATGCCCGGCGCTTTTATAGGGCATCATGTAACCATAGGCAGGAACTGCCTGATACATCCCAATGTGACCATATACGATCATACCGAGATCGGCGATAACGTCATCATTCACGCCGGCACCGTGCTGGGAGCGGACGCTTTTTATTTCAAACGCCGGAAAGAACGCGCCAGCCAGTATGACAAGCTGGAAAGCTGCGGCAGGGTCATCATCCATGACGATGTGGAAATAGGGGCCGGATGTACCATTGACAAAGGCGTAAGCGGGGATACGGTGATAGGCAGGGGCACCAAGCTGGACAACCAGGTCCATATCGGTCATGGCACTGTGATAGGCAGCAACTGTCTTTTTGCGGCGCAGGTAGGCATTGCAGGTAAAGCCCGTATCGAGGACGAGGTAATCCTCTGGGGCCAGGTGGGGGTCAACAAGGACCTTACCATAGGCCGTGGCGCCGTAGTATATGCCCAAAGCGGTGTACCATCCTCCCTTGAAGGCGGGAAAGTGTACTTCGGCAGCCCCGTGGATGAGGCCAGGACCAAAATGAAAGAGCTCGCCGCCAGCAAAATGCTGCCGGAAATATGGAAAAGGATCAATTCCTGAAAGCATACCACCTGATATGAAAAAGCTCATAGGACTTACCGGTGCCGGCATCAGCGCGGAAAGCGGCTTACAGACCTTCCGGGATCATAACGGCCTCTGGGAGCAGCACCGGATAGAAGATGTGGCTACGCCCGAAGCATGGAAACGCCACCCGGAGCGGGTGCTTGACTTTTATAACCGGAGAAGAAGGCAGGCCCTGGAGGCCCGGCCCAACAGCGCCCATACCGGGCTGGTAACACTGGAAGCAACATATAAGGTGCACATCATCACCCAGAATGTGGACAACCTGCACGAACAGGCGGGAAGCACCAGCGTGCTGCACCTGCACGGCTCACTCTTTTCCAAATGCAGTGACAGGGACAGGCGTATTGCAGCACCCGTATTTGAGGATATTCCTTTGGACAGCAAGGCCCCGGACGGCGGCCGCTGGCGGCCGGATATCGTATGGTTCGGCGAAGCGGTAGAACAGTACGGACCGGCTCTTGATCTTGTGAAGACGGCAGATGTCCTGGTCGTTATAGGCACATCGCTGCAGGTCTATCCCGCTGCCGGGCTGGTGGACTTCGTCCCCTACGGAGCGCCCATATATGTCATTGATCCCGATCCCGGCAGGCAGTTCAACAGGTTCACCACTGTGATCGCCCAAAAAGCGACAGCGGGCATGACGGCATTGCTGGATATGCTGTAATACCCCGGACGGTCAAAGCCAGCTACTTCCGGAATGCGACCTGGGCGCCGAAAAGGATATTATACTGCATATAGCCGAAAGCCTGGCTGGCCTTATCCGCAGTATTGTAGGTGGTCCGGATGGAGGGCATATTGATATAGCCGGCTTTGAACTCGGAAGCTATAAAGAAGTGCTTTAAGATGCTGATACGGATACCGGCTATCCCATGGACATCAAAACCGGATACATGGAAATGGTCGTAACGCTTCTGCATAAAAAGCTGGGTATTGGTCCTCGGTATCATCATACCGGCACCGGCGCCGCCCATAACTTCCAGGTCTATACTTCTTCCTGCACCGAACAGGTCCCACCGGAGCACTGTCCGGTGATGACGCGCTTCCACATTCAGGTTATTCAGACCGTCCGTATGCTCAAACGTCAGGAAATCCGGTGACAGCCTATAAGTGCCGTTCAACTGCCCCTGGTAGATGGCATCAGGATGGGAGATATGCCCGGACAGCCGCGCTTCCTGGTCCTGCCGCATCACGTATTTCATATGATCCATCCCTATGCTCAGCGACCAGCTATCCTTAATAAAATACCCTATCCTGTAATTATACTGGGGAATGGTCATAGTGCCGGGATTTAAGTATACAAGGCCCAGGGGAGACTGCCGGTCGCTTGCCATCATTTTATGGATAACGAAATCATAATCATTACCGGACATTCTGAGGTTGCTGGTGGTATAGCCGGAACGGTTCCATCCCCAATAGATAAATAGCTGGCCTTTACGGTCATTATCAGGGGTGCCGGCATAGCCGCGGTGTGCCATAGCTGTCAGCAGGCACAGAAGAACTAGAGACTGTTTCATTTCTGGAAAAAAACTGTGCAAAAATATAAAAAAAGAGTGGTACTATAGACAGTACCACTCTTTTTTATATATCAAATGTCTCAGATACCGGCGATCATCGCCTGGAGCCACCCTGTTGTCCCCTGGAAAATGAGCCGTCTGAAGATCTTGCATCCCTGTTCATGGCCGGCCTGCTTTCAGAATGGCCGCTGTTGACAGCACCCCTGTTCACGGACGGACCCGGAGCCCTTGTGCCGCTACTTGCCGGTGCGGATGGCCTGGGCTGCGGAGCAGCAGTGGCACCCCTGACGGAACCGGAAGACCTGTTCATATTGTTTACGCTTCTTTCCGGCGCAGGCGCTGTAGCTCTTGGTGCTGGAGACGTAGCTCTCGGTGCAGGAGATGTAGTTCTCGGAGCGGGAGCCACCTGATTACGCTGCGCAGGCGCATTGCTGCTGCGGGGCTGCACCTGCCTGGAGTTATCCATCCTCGGAGCGGTCACATTCCTGTTATTGCCGGGAGCATTGGCTCCCCTGCTCTCAGATATACTGCCTGATGCGCGTGTACCGGTATTGGGAGTCACGTTGCGGTTAGCGGAAGGGCTTGTGGTTGCTGGCTGCTCACGGCGG